>ERZ1036424.579-NODE-579-length-12570-cov-3.895406_pt1 | contig 12570 bp, 14 predicted proteins | sample MGYA00514221_ERZ1036424 | MGnify/ENA primary metagenome ERZ1036424 (study PRJEB33795, sample SAMN09464939) | human gut metagenome | host: Homo sapiens | place: USA: Stanford, California | collected 2016-11 | study: EMG produced TPA metagenomics assembly of the...
CCACGGCGTCCCGCTGCGCGACATGGAGTTCGTCCAGTATCACCCAACCGGCCTGCCGGGCTCGGGGATCCTGATGACCGAAGGTTGCCGCGGCGAAGGCGGTATTCTGGTTAATAAAAACGGCTATCGCTACCTGCAGGATTACGGTATGGGGCCGGAAACGCCGCTCGGCGAGCCGAAAAACAAATACATGGAACTCGGCCCGCGCGATAAAGTCTCTCAGGCCTTCTGGCACGAGTGGCGCAAAGGCAACACCATTCCGACGCCGCGCGGCGATGTGGTTTATCTGGACCTGCGCCATCTTGGCGAGAAGAAACTGCTTGAACGCCTACCGTTCATCTGCGAGCTGGCGAAAGCCTATGTCGGCGTCGATCCGGTGAAAGAGCCCATTCCGGTGCGCCCGACCGCCCACTACACCATGGGGGGTATCGAGACCGACCAGCAGTGCGAAACCCGCATCAAGGGTCTGTTCGCCGTGGGCGAATGTTCCTCCGTCGGCCTGCACGGCGCCAACCGTCTGGGATCCAACTCGCTCGCCGAGCTGGTGGTCTTTGGCCGCCTTGCCGGTGAGCAAGCTATGCAGCGCGCAATGGCCGCGGGCGAAGCCAACAACGCGGCGCTGGATGCGCAGGTCAACGACGTTGAAAACCGTCTGAAAGACCTCGTCAATCAACAAGGCAATGAAAACTGGGCCAAAATCCGCGATGAAATGGGTATGTCGATGGAAGAAGGCTGCGGTATTTATCGCACGCCGGAGCTGATGCAAAAAACCATCGATAAGCTGGCCGAGCTGCAGGAGCGCTTTAAGCGCGTGCGTATCACCGACACCTCCAGCGTGTTCAATACCGACCTGCTCTACACCATTGAGCTGGGCCATGGTCTCAACGTCGCCGAATGCATGGCGCACTCCGCTATCGCGCGTAAAGAGTCTCGCGGCGCCCATCAGCGTCTCGATGAAGGCTGCACTGAACGCGACGACGTCAATTTCCTCAAGCATACGCTCGCCTTCCGTGAGGCTGACGGCAGCACGCGCCTGGAGTATGGCGATGTGAAGATCACCACTCTGCCGCCGGCTAAACGCGTGTATGGCGCCGAAGCGGAAGCCGCTGAGAAGAAGGAGACGACCCATGGCTGAGATGAACAAACTGAAAATTGAAGTGGTGCGCTACAATCCGGAAGTCGACACCGCGCCGCACAGCGCCTTCTATGAAGTCCCTTACGACGAACAAACCTCGCTGCTCGACGCGCTGGGTTATATCAAAGATAACCTCGCGCCGGACTTAAGCTACCGCTGGTCGTGCCGCATGGCGATCTGCGGCTCCTGCGGCATGATGGTCAACAAGGTGCCAAAACTTGCCTGTAAAACCTTCCTGCGCGATTACAGCAAGGGTCTGAAGGTTGAAGCGCTGGCTAATTTCCCGATTGAGCGCGATCTGGTGGTCGATATGACCCACTTTATCGAAAGTCTGGAAGCGATTAAACCGTACATCATCGGTAATGCGCGCACGCCGGATCAGGGGCCAAATAAACAGACCCCGGCGCAGATGGCGAAATACCATCAGTTCTCAGGCTGCATCAACTGCGGTCTGTGCTATGCCGCCTGTCCGCAGTTTGGTCTGAACCCGGAGTTCATTGGCCCGGCGGCGATCACCCTCGCCCATCGCTACAACGAAGACAGCCGTGACCACGGCAAAAAGGAACGTATGGCGCAGCTCAATGGCCAGAACGGCGTGTGGAGCTGTACTTTCGTCGGCTTCTGCTCCGAAGTTTGTCCGAAGCATGTCGATCCGGCGGCCGCCATTCAGCAGGGCAAGGTAGAAAGTTCGAAAGACTTCCTGATCGCCACCCTGAAACCACGCTAAGGAGTGCACTATGACGACTAAACGCAAACCCTACGTGCGGCCCATGACCTCCGCCTGGTGGAAGAAGCTGCCGTTTTATCGCTTCTATATGCTGCGTGAAGGGACGGCGGTGCCGACGGTCTGGTTCAGCATCGTGCTGATTTACGGCTTGTTCGCCCTCAAGCACGGCGCCGAAAGCTGGGAGAGTTATGTGGCCTTCCTGCAAAACCCGATTGTGGTGATCCTCAACCTGATCACCCTGGCAGCGGCGCTGCTGCACACCAAAACCTGGTTTGAGCTGGCGCCGAAAGCCGCCAACATCATTATTAAAGGCGAGAAAATGGGGCCTGAGCCGCTGATTAAAGGGCTGTGGGCGGTAACGGCGGTGGTCAGCATCGTCATCCTGTTTGTCGCGTTGTTCTGGTAAGGAGGCTGATATGATTAATCACAATCCAAAACGTTCCGATGAACCGGTGTTCTGGGGGCTGTTTGGCGCTGGCGGTATGTGGGGGGCGATTATCGCGCCGGTGATGGTGCTGCTGGTCGGCATATTGCTGCCGCTGGGGCTCGCTCCTGGCGATGCTTTCAGCTACGAACGCGTCTACGCCTTCGCCCATAGCTTCATCGGTCGCCTTTTCATCTTTCTGATGATTGTTCTGCCGCTGTGGTGCGGCCTGCACCGCATCCACCATGCGATGCATGACCTGAAAATCCACGTGCCGAACGGCAAATGGGTCTTCTATGGCCTGGCGGCGATTTTAACCGTCGTCACCCTGGTCGGCGTGTTATTTATCTGAGGCAACATCTCGCCCGGTAGCAATCTGTTACCGGGCTCGCTTATCGACAAAATCGCCCTACTTTTTTCCTGCCGCTATCTACACTTAGAGAAAAAGCGGTAAGGAATATACCTATGCGTCTGCTGCCAGTGTTAACCGTGGTTATCGCGTCATTGCTGAGCGTTGCGTGCAGCAATCCCGTTCCTCCCGCTGGCGTGACCGTCGTCAGCCCATTTGAAAGCCAACGCTTCCTCGGCACCTGGTATGAAATAGCCCGCTTCGATCATCATTTCGAAAGCGGGCTGGAAAAGGTCACCGCGACTTACAGTCTGCGCGGCGATGGCGGCATTGATGTGGTTAATAAAGGTTATAACCCCGAGCGTGGGATCTGGCAGAAAACAGACGGCGTTGCCTGGTTCACCGGCGATCCCAACCGCGCGGCGCTGAAAGTCTCTTTCTTCGGTCCCTTCTATGGCGGCTACAACGTGATTGCGCTGGATAAAGAGTACCGCCATGCGCTGGTTTGTGGGCCGGATCGCGATTACCTGTGGCTACTGGCGCGCACGCCGAAGATTTCGCCGCAGGTGAAACAGCAGATGCTGGATATCGCCACCCGACAGGGCTTCGACGTAAGCAAACTGATTTGGGTTAATCAGCGCTATTAATGCGCGCTCATTTTCAGCCCGATAATGCCGATCACAATACAGGCCAGGCTCGCGATACGCATCGGGCTTGCGGATTCGCCCAGCAGCACGATGCCGGTTATCGCTGCGCCAACGGCGCCGATCCCGGTCCACACCGCATAGGCGGTACCCACCGGCAGTGATTTCATCGCCCACGATAACAGCGCCATACTGACGACCATAGCGGCTATGGTAATCACACTTGGCAGCAGGCGGCTAAATCCATGGGTATATTTGAGGCCGACGGCCCACACGACTTCCAGCAAACCGGCGATAAAGAGAATGATCCAGGACATAAGGCTCCAGTAATGGGGCCGTCCCCGGATGAGATACGCTCACGGGTCGTCCCGCAAGGTGGTTGAAAACGTCGGGATTATAAACAACGGCGCCGGCAATGTGAAGACCGGTACGGCGCGAGGCCGTACCGGTAATGTTTAATTCTGAGCTTTGGTCGCCGCACCAGAGATAGCGCTGCCGCCGTCAGAAATGTCTTCACCGATACCACGTGTGGTGTTACATGCGGTGAGCACAGAAGAAAGGACCAAAACAGTAAAGAACGCCGCAATCGTTTTTTTCACCATAATATCATCCTTATAAACAGTTTTTGTTTTCTTGCCCTATAAGCATAGCCAAACTGATTCAGAATGAAGGGATAGTCGCGTTTTTTAAGAGAAAAAGAGGTTCAGGCGGAACTTAGCAAGATGAATTCAGAGAATGAGAATGATCTAATGAAATGAGATTAGCTAACGGCGTGAGAAATGGCATGCCCCAACCCCTGGATATCTTCGCCAAAACCGCGGGCGGTATTGCATCCAGTAAGCAACGTGCCGCTGAGCAGCAGCAAGGCAAGAAGTTTGAGCGTCTGGTTCATGTTAGTCCTGGCGTGAAACTGAAGGCGCAGCAACCAGGCTGCGCCCACCGTCTCAAAGCATGAATTACTTCACGCGAGATACGTATTCGCCGGAGCGGGTATCTACTTTGATGACTTCGCCGATCTGAACGAACAGCGGAACTTTAACCACTGCGCCAGTGGACAGAGTCGCCGGCTTGCCGCCAGTACCTGCGGTATCGCCTTTCAGACCTGGATCGGTTTCAACGATTTCCAGTTCAACGAAGTTCGGCGGCGTGACAGCGATAGGCTGACCGTTCCACAGGGTAACGATGCACTCAGCCTGATCCAGCAGCCATTTCGCGTTGTCGCCGATAGCTTTAGCATCAGCAGACAGCTGTTCGAAGGTTTCGTTGTTCATGAAGTGCCAGAACTCACCGTCGTTGTACAGGTAAGTCAGGTTCATATCGACAACGTCCGCGCCTTCTGCAGAGTCGGTGGACTTGAAGGTTTTTTCTACACGGGTGCCGGTCAGCAGGCGGCGCAGCTTAACGCGTGCGAATGCCTGGCCTTTACCTGGTTTAACGAATTCGCTGGCTTCAACCGCATACGGTTCGCCATCCATCATGATTTTAAGACCAGCACGAAAATCGTTGCTATAGTAAGTCGCCATAAGGCCCTCTGAAATTGTTTAACTTGGTAGCTAAGCCACAAAATGGCGCATATTGTAACCCTAAATACCCCATCCAGAGAAGATTGGATCACGCAACTTGCCGATGTTGTGACCAGTCCCGATGAACTATTGCATCTTTTAGATCTGGAAACAGATGCAAACCTATTGGCGGGACGCGATGCGAAGCGTCTCTTCGCGCTGCGCGTACCGCGCGCATTTATCGCGCGTATGGAAAAAGGCAACCCAAACGATCCTCTTCTTCGTCAGGTACTTACCGCACAAGAAGAGTTTGTTGCCGCCCCAGGTTTCTCCACCGATCCGCTGGAAGAACAACACAGCGTTGTACCAGGCCTACTGCATAAATATAGCAACCGGGCGCTATTGCTGGTGAAAGGCGGTTGTGCGGTCAACTGCCGCTACTGCTTCCGCCGCCATTTCCCCTATGCCGAGAACCAGGGCAATAAACGCAACTGGCAGGCGGCGCTCGAGTACATAGCCGCCAATCCGCAGCTTGATGAAATTATTTTTTCCGGCGGCGATCCGCTCATGGCCAAAGACCATGAGCTTGACTGGTTGCTGACGGAACTGGAAGCAATCCCGCATATCAAACGCTTGCGCATCCATAGCCGCTTGCCGATTGTCATTCCGGCACGGATCACCGAAGGGCTGGCAGCCCGATTTAGCGCCTCCTCGCTGCAGATACTGTTGGTCAACCATATTAATCATGCCAACGAGATCGGCCCGGAATTCCGGGCAGCGATGCCGCTGCTACGGCAAGCGCGCGTGACATTGCTCAACCAAAGTGTTCTGTTGCGCGGTGTTAACGATAACGCACAAACCCTGGCGGACCTCAGCAATGCGCTGTTCGACGCCGGGGTGATGCCCTACTACCTGCACGTGCTTGATAAAGTCCAGGGCGCAGCCCACTTCATGGTAGAAGATGAGGAAGCCCGGGCGATCATGCGTGAGCTATTAACACTGGTTTCAGGTTACATGGTGCCAAGGCTGGCACGCGAAATCGGTGGCGAACCGAGTAAAACACCGCTGGATTTAGGTTTGAAGCAACAACCCTAAGTCCATCTCTGCCGGCCCTGTCCGGCAGATACTTGAAAAGCATATTTTCCAGATAAATATACCACTAGTTTTCCAGCCTTCGCCTGAATACAGTGCTTTCATGAGCTTTATAATTATATATTAAGTACAATTTAAACGATGTAGTAATAATGTTTCTAATATAATAACGAAAGGATATTAGTAACAGCCATAATTACGAACATAAGAATAAACCACATGGGTAATTTAAATGCTCTATCTCTTTTGTTTTCAATATAATTTTGGCGTTCATTGTTATTTATCTCTGGCACGCTATCTTCTATTGTCACAACCTTTTTTATTAAGGGGGTTATCTGGCAGGTAGACACATCTTCCTCAGCTTTGACAACCGGTACGATCGAGGAACCAGTTGCAAGAATAAAACCACGCTGCCTGACAGTAACAATGATATCCTGTGATAATCCAGCCTTCAGCAGTGATTTTCTTAGCAATGATATGTTTTGATAAAAAGTATTTTGCGCGACGACGACTCCCCTTGTTTTCCAGACGGATTCCAGAAATTCTTCTCGAGAAATGATTCGTCCATTACTTTCAATTAACAATTGTAGACAACGTGCAGTTGGACCATTCAAGTTAATGCTTTCACCATTTCCATTAACAGGTCGTAACTCACTCATATTCACATCGAATATGACTTCATTATTAATAATGAACTCGCTAAATGCCATAATGCTTTTCCTTTTATTCATTAGTCACGTGAATTAAACATGAAGTTAATGAGATTCCATTTTTGAACTTGAGCAAATAGCCCTAAACAGCCCTGCCGTTAGATAGTTTCACATCTCAATCATTGGCTCTCCATTTTCGAACGGCGCGAAGGCCAACGTGACCTTTTAACGAAAAGGAAGCCAAGTATATTGTCGAACATTCATCACGTTAACGCAACTACTATTCAAGTAGATTAAAATGTGAAACGTTCCTCCCATCATTAAAATAGGTTATTCAATTAAAATTCACATGCATTTTACCTGCTTGCCAATTAAATTCCTCACTGCTCCCGTCTTAAGCTAATTGCGGGCAAGTACCTGCATATTACAAGGGACACCAAAGGAGTAAAGAACGGGATAGTGTTAAGACTCAGCGGCAATTAAGGGTTATTCAGTGATCCGTTAATTAAAACTGAGGCAACATCTATTTCAGGGATTACGTATTTATACATGGACAAATAAATGAAAAAAACAATCGTAGCTGTAATGGTTGCTGCATCTGCAGTTCTGAGCGCACAGGCAATGGCCGCTAACACTGCTGAAGTGACCGTTCTTGGCGAAGTCAACGACTCTTCCACTTCTTGCGTAGTCACTCCGACTGGTACTCTGAACAATGGCATCGTTCGTCTGACTTCTGTTACCACCAGCGAAGCGAACGCACAGACTGCTAACACTCTGTTCAAAAGCCAGAAGTTTGGTTTTGACGTTTCTGATTGCGCCAAAGGCAGCGATAAACCAGCAACCGGCCTGACCGTTGCAGTTACTGGTACCACTAGCACCAACGCAACAATTCTGGACAACACCGCTGACGACGGCGCTGCCGGCATCGGTATCGGCATCGCGAAAGTCAGCGACGGTTCTCGTGTAGCCTTCGATGGTTCCCAAACCATGGATGAAACCTACACTGACGGCGAAGTCACTTCTCTGAACTACTACGCTGGTTATGTGAAAGTAAACGACGCGACTACTGTAACCGAAGGTCCGGTTAAAGGCGTAGCGACCTTTACTATCGACTACACCAGCGCCGACGCCTAATTTTACCCCGAAGGGCTCGCTGTCCGGCGAGCCCTTTTTTCGTTTAGAGAACCGCTATGCTCAGGACTTTATTTAAACTTGTCTTCCCCTGCTTTTTACTGATAAGCGGCATTGCACATGCCGGCATTGTCATTGAATCTACCCGTTATCTTTACAAAGAGGGTTCCCGCGAAATAACCGCACAAATAGAAAACAAAGACGGTATTCCCTATTTAATTAAGTCCTGGGTCGAGACCCCGAAAGGACAAACGCCGTCCTTCATGGCCACGCCGCCACTGTTCCGTCTGGAAGCGAAACAGCAAAATACCGTACGTCTGTTTTCAACGGGCAATGTCGCTGTGCCAACCGATCGCGAATCGATGTTTTATTTTAACGTTATGGCTATACCACCCGCTGATGAGGCAAATGCCAAAAACAATACCATTCAACTGGCGGTTCGCCATCGTATGCGTCTGGTATATCGACCAAAATCGCTATTTGATATGAAACCGAACACCGAAGCGGCAAAACTCGAGTGGCGAAAGTCGGGTAATAAATTATCCATTAAAAATCCTACGCCATTTTTCTACTACTTCAATACGATAAAAATCGGTAATACCGAGATAAAAAATGAAGTGAATGCTATCCCTCCGATGGCTACAAAAGAAGTGACATTAAAAGAAAGTGTTAACGCATCAAGTATTACATGGAAGATAGTCAACGATTATGGTGGAGCCGGTTCGCTCTATTCCTCACCGCTGTAATTGGAAGTTCTTGTTAATATTATAGGGATGTGTTTATGCAAAATAAAAATAAAGACCTATTCAAACTATCAGCGCTCGGCATCGCATTATTGCCCGCGCTTTTTTGTGGTTTGGATAAGAATGCGCAAGCACGAGATTTTTTCGATCCCTCATTCATAAATTCATTGAATGGTAGCGATCCTTCAAACGCCCCAGACTTATCTGTATTTGAAGCCAGGAATGCGCAGGCACCCGGTGATTACCGGGTGGATATCGTCTTTAATGGTCAATACCTCGATACCCAAACTATAAAATTTGTGATTGATAATAGCCGTGAAAGTCTTGCGAGTGATGAGATTAAACTAGCACCCTGTTTCAGTCTGAAAGACTTATCGCAATATGGCGTAAGAATCAAAGCATTTCCGGCCTTGAAAGAAGATGCTAATGGCTGCACTAACCTCACGATTATTCCGGATACCAAAGCGGATTTTGATTTTAACGCCCAGCGTTTAAATGTCTCCATTCCTCAGGCGGCATTATCCACTGTCGTGCAGGGATTTATTCCCGAGGATCAATTTGATGACGGTATCAACGCGCTACTGGTAAATTACCAGTTCAGCGGTTCGGATGATTTCGAAACCGAAGATGAATACTACAGTCTTAACCTTCAGTCCGGCTTAAACCTTGGCCCCTGGCGCATACGAAACCTAAGTACATGGAACAAAAGTAAAGGTGATAGCGGCGACTGGGAGTCGGCATACCTGTACATGCAGCGCAGCATACGCCCTATTAATAGTAACCTGGTAATGGGTGAAAGCTCCTCGCTTTCCGGGATCTTTGACAGCGTACCATTTACTGGGCTCCAACTCGCGACGGATACCTCCATGCTGCCGGAGAGCCTTCGCGGCTATGCGCCAATTATCCGAGGAATTGCAAAAACCAATGCCAGGGTGATCGTTAAGCAGAATGGCTACCAGGTATATCAGACCTACGTAGCCCCCGGCGCCTTTGAAATCACCGATATGTACCCAAGCGGCGGTAGCGGCGACCTGTATGTAACAGTAGAAGAGTCGGATGGCTCAAAACAAGAATTTATCGTGCCGTTCGCCACGCTGCCGGTCATGGTACGTGAAGGCCAGCTACAATATGAAATCACTTCAGGTAAATATCGCCCATATGATGACGGCGTCCATGAAACGCCATTTACCCAGGCAACGGCCAGCTATGGGGTATCCAGTAGCCTGACGGCCTACGGCGGGATGCAAATGGCCTCACATTATCAGGCATTGTCATCCGGTCTCGGCTATAACCTTGGTGATTTCGGCGCCGCGTCAGCGGATGTCACCCAGGCCTGGTCAAAAATGCAGGATCGGGAAAAGACTTCGGGACAGTCCTGGCGCATCCGCTACGGTAAAAACATCCTTGATACCGGAACCAACATTACCATCGCTGGCTACCGGTACTCTACTGAGGGATTTAACACCTTATCCGAGGTGCTGGATAGCTATGCTAATGACGGTAGCTATACCACCCGTTCATTACGCAATCGAACCAACCTGACACTCAACCAAAGCCTGGGTAAAGGACTTGGTAGCGTATCTATTAGCGGGCTGGTTGAGGATTATTGGGATGATAAACGCACCAATAAATCTATCAGCGTCGGTTATAACGGTGGCTTTAGAAATGTGAACTTCTATCTGGGCTATAGCTATAGCCGCTATACCTGGAGTAACAATAGCTCCGACAGCGACGCGCAGGACGATCAGCGCATTACGCTGACCGTCACGCTGCCAATCAGCAACTGGCTTCCTGGTACCTACACCAGCTATCAGCTCACCAATAGTAACCCTGGCTCAACGGATCAGTCCGTCGCCATCGGAGGGGTTGGGCTGGAAAACGATAGCCTCGACTGGAGTATTCAGCAGGGATATAGCAACCGTGAATATTACAGCGGCGACATGCGTGCGACCTATAACAGCTCCCAGGGCAGCCTTAACGCCGGTTACAGCTATGACCGCGATAGCCAGCGTGTCGATTATGGCGCCAGCGGCAGTATCATCGCCCATGCTGATGGCATCACTTTAGGTCAGGATATCACCGATGCCGCCGTGCTGGTTAAAGCTCCGGGGCTGGATGACGTCAAACTGACGACCGATAACACCATCTCGACCGACTATCGCGGCTATGCCATCGTACCTTACGTTACCCCATATCGCCGCACCGATATTACCCTTGATAGCGCCACGCTCGGTGATGATATGGAATTGCCGGAAACCACGCAAAGCGTAGTACCTACCCGCGGCGCCATCGTCCGAGCCAACTACGAAGGCAAGATAGGACAGCGCGCCTTTATTCACCTGAAAACTGCCAGCGGCAATGATGTTCCTTATGGCGCTATGGTCCTACTGGCGGGGGATGCGAAAAGCCAGGCCAGCATCGTGAGTGATGCCGGGATGGTCTATATGTCCGGGTTGCAGCAAACCGGGACGCTCAACGTGCAGTGGGGAAAAAGTACTTCCCAGCAGTGTAATGCCCCCTTCACGTTACCGCCACGGGAAGGCAAAACCGCTGGCTTAAGCCAGGTCGAAACGGTGTGTCGCTAGCCATTATTTAAGGACGAATATTGATGAAGAGAATGTTTATTCTATTAATGCTTTTAGTTACCTGTGGTGAGGCGGCTGCAAAATGTAGTTACTCAGGCAGCATCCAGCGGCAAGCATTTACTATCAGCGCTAAAATTCCAACAGATGATTCTATTCCGGTGGGAAGCATATTGTATTCAACTAAATACGGTACCGGCACATATAAAAACTTCTCATGTAGCCAGAAAACAAACGATCAGTATATTACTACTATTAGTACGCCGGAGGTTTCTGGTGTAACCGGAATTCAGGGAATGCCGGTATATGAAACCGGTATTGATGGTATTGGATTCCAGGTATCCGATCTTCTGGAAAGTAAAAATGGCGCATTGGTCCCTGCCGTGGCGGGTTCAGTACTGATACCGTTTGAGAATACGTCAGATAATTACTATAAATTCATCACCGTGTGGTTTATCAAAACCAAGCAGGTCATTGATACTTCAGGTTCGGACTCAAACCCATCAATCACCTTTTCTGTCGGTAATCCGACCACTAACCCTGGCACCACCGAAAAACTCTTATACACGACTAGCATTAAGCTCAAAAGCACTAAATATCAGGCAACCTCCTGTGATATCTCACCATCCAGTTCACAGATAACGCTAAACCGGATTAAGAAAAGTACGTTAATGTCGGTCTCTCGCGGCGGCGTCACCCCGGAGCAGAAAAATATTCTATTAACGATTACCTGCCCTGCGGGGTCAATTGGTAATACACTGATGTATTGGTTTAACCCGGTAGGTACAGCAAGTACATCTGGTAATGGTATCATTAATAATATGATAACCGATGATTCTGGTGCCAAAAACGTTGGCATCATTTTCAAGCAAACCGGAACCCCATTAGTCTTTTATGATATGGATAGCTACAGCTTTAATAGCGCCGCCACGTCACAGGTTATCAACCTTACCGCTGATTATTATCGCCAGAGTAATAGCAGTGATAGCATCACAAACGGTAAAGTTAAGGCTATGTTAGAAGTAGTGATCCAGGAACAGTAGAAATACTGAATGTAACAAGAGAGCCAGTAATGGCTCTCTTTCATTCTCTTTGTATACAAAAGGATTGCGGTACTTTTGCATATAAATAAATTCACCAATACAATATGAATGCCAGAATAATTATGAATTATCTAATATGAAAGCACTTCATAAATTATTCACACTTCATTTCGTTGATTAGACTCATTTTCACCTCTATTGTTTGCCACCGGGCGATTACATCGACCAGTAGTTTAGTCAACGTTTACTTAAGGGAATTAGAGTAATGAAAGAATTAACAGTTTTTGAAATGGAAGCAATCTCCGGTGGATATACGTGGGATTTTTCCTCCGCTTCAGCAGCGTTCACTTCTCTGGCTAGTAATGCAGTAGAAGCGCTCGGTGCTGGTATCCTCGGTTCTGTCATTACGGCCTGTGTCGGAGCGGGACTTGGCGGCTTTCAGGGTGGTTCTAACGGTGGCGTCCTCGGGCTGGGTCTAATTGGCAATGCCGTTGGCGCTGTCGCAGGCTTTATCTTAGGTGCTATCGGCGGAGCCGTAGGCGCTGTCG
>ERZ1036424.580-NODE-580-length-12559-cov-3.528071_pt1 | contig 12559 bp, 13 predicted proteins | sample MGYA00514221_ERZ1036424 | MGnify/ENA primary metagenome ERZ1036424 (study PRJEB33795, sample SAMN09464939) | human gut metagenome | host: Homo sapiens | place: USA: Stanford, California | collected 2016-11 | study: EMG produced TPA metagenomics assembly of the...
TGAACATCAAATATTAAATTTAGCTGTAGCAATAAAAGCAGTTGAAGTATTATTTAATATAGAGAATATTGAAATTAATAAAAACAGAATAGAAGATTCACTTATGGGTGTAAAGTGGATAGGACGACTTGAGGTTCTAAGGAAAAATCCACTTATAGTAATTGATGGTGCCCATAATATTGATGGAATTAAGTCTCTTAAAGAAAGTGTACAAAAATATTTTAAATATAAAAAAATATATCTATTGCTTGGAATTTTAGCAGATAAGCAAGTTAAGGAAATGATTGAAGAAATAACACCAATGGCAGAAAAAGTTTATGCATTAACCCCACATAGTGATAGAGCAGAACTTAGTGAAGATTTAAAAAATGAAATAATTAAGGTTAATCCAAATACTGTAGCATTAGAAAGTTATGAAGAAGCATTTAAATTAGCATTAAAAGAAGCAAATGCAGAAGATATGATATTAGTAAGTGGATCACTATATATGATAGGAGATATGAGAAAGATAATTAGGACAATATCATAGGAACAATATTTATTCATTGGTTAAAATTAATTAAGTAAAATACCTTTGACAGTCAATGATTAAGAAAAATATGGTAATATATTATTATAATCTATTAGAATAGAGAGGAGTAATGAGAGTTATATGGTTAAAGTAAATACATTAGACTTAAAGAAAAATAAAGGATCTATTTATAATGATTTAAAAGAATTTTATAATAGAAATAAAGGCGTACTTTATAGCTATCAGGACTTCGAAGTAGCAGGAATTAAAGAATTTAAGGTGATTTCTAATAAGATAAGACAGCTTGAAACATATGAAAAAAAACGATTTTCTACTGAATTGATAAAAATGATTGAAGATGTTTTTAGTAGTACTACAGAGGATCTTTCTAATTTAGAAGGATATATAACACTAAATCCTATTATAAATTATTATTATAGTTTTAGAAAAAGCATTAAAGCATTATGTAGAACTAGCCCAATGGTATTAGAAAAGCTGGGGAAATTATCAACAGATATTCTTTTAAATAGCAATTCAAGTGAGATGATAAAATTTGCACTTGTAACTGGTGAAATATGCAATATTCCAGAAATGGATCATTTTTTGAATATATATTCAATCCATAATGAATATTTATTTTACGTTATAAAGGCTTATGAAAATATGAATGATGGAAATAAAATTATATTTGATTTAGCTAAGAAGGCTAAGGGTTATGGAAAAGTTTTTTGTGTTATTTCATTGCAGCCAGTTAATCATGAGATTGAAAAATGGATGATTGAATATGGAGCGGAAAATAATGTAGCTATATCAGAATTATTGTCATATACAATGCTTTCATTAAATTTATTAGAATACCTAAAAAGTAACAGTTTTAATGAAGATGAAGTTGAGCTGTTTTCCAAATCCTTTAGTATGTTAATTTCTGATTTCTCATTAGATGATATTAATAATGGACTTGAAGTATGTAGAATATTAATTGAATTAATAGATAAGTTTGGTAAAGGAATTTATTCTCTTTATGCATCTATTTCAATAATATATGCAATTGAAAATTTGGTTTTAGACAAATATAGAGAAGATAAATCTGATACACCTAAAATAGACAGTATCCATGAAGAAGTATTTAAAAAATGTAAGAGTGTTTTTAAAAAGGAATTTTGGTATGAAGTTGTATCAAGAGAAATATCTAATATAGAGATTGAAACAAGTGTATTAATTAGTTGTGCAGAAAAAACTGGATATAAACTAAAGAAAAATGAATTTGAATTACTTTTAAAGAGAGATTATAATAATGCTCTTTTATATAAATATGCTTTTTTAATAGGTAATAAGACAATAAGAAAATTAGCATTTAAAGTAGGATTAGAAAAATTGCCTATAAATGAAATATTAAGTGGACAAGATGAATTAAAAATTGATGATTTGGTATATTCAGAGATAGCACATATTTCATATTTTATAATTATAAAATATTGTAAATATGAAGATTTCAAAGATGAATATAAAGAAATTAATCTTAAAGCGCTAAATGCTAATTTAATAGAAACAAGGCTTCAAGCTGCCACTAATTTAGAGAAATTCAAAGAAGAACTTGATTGGCTTGACGAAGAAATTATTAATGATGCAATTAGTAGGGAAATGATACCTAGTATAAGAAGAAAACTAAATAAAAAAAAAAAAAAAAATAATAATAAAGAAAAAAGATACATTGATATTAGAAATATAGAAGTAAATCCTCATATTAAAGATATATATTTAGAATTAATAACTATAGCAGGAACCAATTCTATTGATATGAGTGAAGTTAAAGACACTTTAAATGAGGATGAAATTGTTTATTTAAATAAAGAAGAAAATAATATCTATGATGAAAATGCTATTCAAATTTTAACTACAAAAGGATATTTAATAGGATATATTCCAAAAGGGAAAAATTCTATTTTAAGAAATTTGTTAGATAATCAAAAATTTCTTTATGGAATTGTAGAAAGTATAAGCGATAATTATGAAATAATAAAAGTAAAAATATATTTAAGTTATAAAGATGTGGTAGATGAAATATCAACTACTATTGCTTTATTATCAAAAGAAGATGATCAATACATTCAATAAATAGTAAAAGGCAGGTTTTATCAAAACCTGCCTTTTACTATGCATTTTCATGTTTCCATAATAATAATGCGTTAGCCAATTGATCAGGACATGAAGTTCCTTTATTGCCACAATTTATACCTTTTAATTTACTAATTGCTTCATCAACATTCATATCTTTAACTAAAGCTCCTATACCTAAAAGATTACCAGAGCATCCACCAGTAAATGTAGCTGATTTGATAACATTACCTTTAATTTCAATATCGATTTTTGACGAACAAACTCCAGACGTTTTGTAAGAAAACATACTATACTCTCCTTTATAATAAATATGATAACAAATTTATTATAGTAGGAATTTGTCTATAAATAAAGATAAAAGAATAAATTAGTAGTTCCAATTAATCTGATTTAGAATATATTATAATAAACTATGATTATTCTAAGGGGGATTTATGGTATGAGCCATATTATTTTATGTAACACTGGTTCAGACAGTTTGAGTAAAATTGATACAAAGAGTTTGAAATTAGAAAGTATATATTTATCAATTGGTGAAGCGCCATTTGGTCCACATGGAATATCAGTATATAAAAATAAAGTTATGATTGCAAATAATTATAATAATAGTATTTCAATTATTGATTTATTAAAATTTAATGAAGAAAAAAATATTTATATAGGCGCACATCCTAATGATTTAGTAGTAAATGATAATACAGCTTATGTTTTATGTGGAGAATCTAGATCTGTAATAACATATGATCTATTAGAAGAAAAAATAAATTTTAGAATACCAGTTGGATTATTTCCACATAGTGTTGAAATCTCACCAGAAAAGAAATTATTATTTATAAGTAATATGGGGGAAGACTCGATTTCAGTAATTGATTTAGATGTAAATGAAGAAATTACTAGGATAAAAGTTGGAGAAAGTCCAGTTAAAATAAAAATTTCAAATAATAAAAAAATAGTATATGTGTGTAGTAGCTATATAGGATGTGATAGATTAGGATATATTGATTTTATTTCATTAAATACATTAGAAATAATTAGAAGAATTAAAGTTGGCTTAGGACCAGTGGACTTATTTGAAGATAATAATAAATTATATGTTTCAAACTTTATTGAAGGCTCAATTAGTATAATAGATTTGCAAAATTTCACAGAAGAAGAAAAAATAAATGTAGAAGGAATGCCAAGAGGAATAATTGTATCCTATAAAAAAATATTTGTAGGTGATTATCTAAATGGAAAACTAAAAATAGTAAATTTAGATAATAGAAAAATAAAAGTCATAGATATTGGAATTGAACCAAATGCCATGACTCTTATAAATAATGACTAAATAAATTGTTACTTAATTAATAAATTAATAATTTGATCATATATTTTGGAAGGATTCTCTTTCCATCTACTGCAAATATCAATAGCTTGTTTTTTTGAAGGAACTGCTAATTTCAATTCCATTAATAAAGATTGATTTTCTAATGCCTTAAGATCAACTATAAAACTATCATTGCTACCAAGGGTATAATCACCTTGAATAGTCAATTCTTTCTTTATAAGCTCTAATCTTTCTTTTATGTATTGATCAATAATAGATATTTTTGAAGGGGATATTCTATCTTTAAACAATGAAAGAACAGTATCTCCTTTTTGTGTTAACGATAATAAATTTTTATTATTAGATTCACGATACTCAACAAATTCAGCTTCCTCAAGCTCAGATAAGTACTGCTGAAAAGTAAAATAATTAATGAAGTTATTTTCAAGAATAATTTCTGTAAGTTGAGTATTTGAAATAGGATTATTTATTGATTTTAATACATATAACATTAATAATTTATTTTCTGCTAATTCTAAGGAACTTTCGTACATAAATTACCTCCGTGAACAACGTAACTATATTATTATTATAGCATAAATTGTTTGCTATTGAATATAGTTGTAACAAAGTACTTAAAAGTTTCTAGGGAGGATAAAACTTGAAATGGAAAGATAAGAGAATATATATAGATTTAATACTAATAGTTTTTTTAATAATTACATCAATTTTGATTGGGAAAAGCAATAACATATATACTATTGCAGATTTAAATGAAGATGGACCTATTTATTCGGTTGATACCAAAGAAAAGGTTGTTAGTATTAGTTTCGATATAAATTGGGCTGAAAAAGATAACTTACAAAGCATATTAAACATTTTAAATAAATATAATATTAAAGGAACATTCTTCATTATGGGAGGGTGGGTTAATTATAGCGAAGATAATGTTAATAAGCTAAAGTCAATAAAAGAAGGGGGGCATGAAATAGGAAATCATAGTTATAAGCATCCTAGCTTTACAAAAATAGGTTCTGATAGAATGAAAGAAGAATTACAGAAGACAGATGATATTATTGAAAAATATACTGGTGAAAGAACTAAATTATTTAGATTTCCAAGCGGAGATTATAATAAAGAATCATTTTTAGTAATAAGAAAATTAGGGTACATTCCTATACAATGGAATGCAGACTCTGTTGATTGGAAAGAACTTGGAGCTGAAACAGAATATAAGAGAGTAATGAAAAATATAGGGCCAGGTGCAATAATGCTTTTTCATAATAATGCAAAATATACACCAGAAAATTTAGAAAGAATAATTAAAGAATTAATGGCACAAGGATATGAATTCAAGACAGTTGGTGAAATGATATATAAAGATGACTATAGTATAGATAAGGAAGGAAGACAACATAAAAATAATTAATATTTATTGAAAGTAAACTAGTATTTGTATTATAATGGTAATATATGCAAGTGGGAGCATATATTACACGAAATAAAAATAATTTCCGATAGAGAGAGGGATTACAATGGATAATTTAATGCTAAATAACAAAATTTACCTTGAAGGTGAAGTAACATCTGAGTTAGAGTTTAGCCATGAAATGTATGGAGAGGGATTTTATACATTTGATTTAGATGTAATGAGATTAAGTGATTCAGTTGATACATTAAATATTACTGTTTCAGAAAGATTACTAAATGACATGAAATTAGAGGTGGGATCAGTTATAATTGTAGATGGTCAATTAAGATCGTACAATAAGTTTATTGATGGTTCTAATAAACTAATATTAACAGTTTTTGCTAGAAATATAGAGCCTTGTATTGAAAGAAGTAAGAATCCAAATGAAATATTTTTAGATGGATATATCTGCAAAGAACCAATTTATAGGACAACTCCTTTTGGAAGAGAAATTGCAGATGTATTACTTGCCGTTAACAGGGCATATAATAAGTCTGATTATATTCCAACTATAGCATGGGGCAGAAATTCGAGATTCTGTCAAACATTAAATGTTGGAGATAATATAAAAGTATGGGGAAGACTTCAAAGTAGAGAATATCAAAAAAAGATTTCAGATAGTGAAGTAATAAGAAAAATTGCTTATGAAGTTTCAATATCAAAGATGGAAAAATCTCAAAAAGAAGAAACATCAGGTGAAGAAGGAGCAGTTTAAAATATATACTTAAAATACTATATTAGTTAAATAAGTACAAATAAAAAATGCTTTTAACTGATAAGTTTAATAATTAACTAGAATAAATAATGTCTATATCTTAATATAAGATATAGACATTATTTTATGTAATATCAAACTCACGACTATAATATTAACATATAAAATTATGCTAAAATTAGCGCTCATAAATATATTACTTTCTCAAATCATCTAATAATTGAGTTTTACCTTTTGTCTTATCATCCACTGATTTTATTATTTTTGCAGGAGAACCAGCAACAACAACACCTTCTGGCACATCTTCAACAACAACAGAACCAGCAGCAACAACTGAACCTTTACCTATTTTGACACCTTCAAGTATTACAGAATTAGCTCCAATTAATACATCATCACCAATCATACAAGGCTCTTTACTTGGTGGCTCTAATACTCCAGCAACAACAGCCCCAGCACCTAGATGAACATTTTTTCCTAATTGTCCACGAGCACCTACTACAGCGTTCATATCCACCATAGTGCTATCACCTATTTCAGCACCGATATTAATTACAGCACCCATCATAACAACAGCATTTTTACCTATTTTAACTTTATCTCTTATAATAGCACCTGGTTCAATTCTAGCATCTACTTCAAGTAAATCAAGCATAGGAATTGCAGAATTTCTTCTATCATTTTCTATTCTGAAGTGTTTTATAAGATGTTTATTATCTAATATAACATTAGTTATTGTATCAGACTCTCCAATTAATATATAAAATTTATTTGCTCCATACCATTCAATATTATCCATGGATGCATTGCTTAAATCTCCATTAACATATACTTTTACTGGAGTAGATTTTTTTGATTCTTTAATAAATCTAGCAATTTCATATGGATCTGTTAAATTATAAGTCATTTTATCACCCTTTCTATTGATTCAACAATAAATTTATTATAATAAAAAATTATTATAATTAAAAGAGGAAAACGAAAAAATAATATAGTTTGATTGAATTTTAGTAATGATGTAAAATTAATTTAAAAATGCGTATAGAATAAAATAAAGGTCGAAAATATTGGGGGCGTTATTAGTATGAATAAAAGAGTAGAAAATATAGAGATTTCAGGTATAAGAAAATTTGCAGAAAAAGTTAAAAATGTAGATGGAGCAATTTCATTAACCATTGGGCAACCAGATTTTCATGTTCCAGCTGATATTTCTAAAGCAATGATTAAAGCAGTAGAGGATAATAAGACGGAATATACATCAAATGCTGGGATAGATGAATTAAGAGAAGAAATTTGTACATATTTAAAAAGCTTTAATATAAATTATACTAAAGATGAGATATGTATAACTGTTGGTGGAAGTGAAGGATTATATTCAGTACTATTTGCATTAATGAATGAAGGAGAAAAAATATTAATACCTTCACCAGCTTATCCAGCATATGAAAATATTTCAAAGATGATTGGAGCTGATGTCGTAAATTATTCTCTAAATGAAGATTTCACTTTAAATATAGAGGATATTAAGAAAAAAGTAAGAGAAGAAAATATAAAATACTTGATGTTATCTTTTCCATCTAATCCAACAGGAGCAGTATTAACAAAAGAGCAAAGAGACGAACTTGTTAAATTGATAAAAAATGAAGATATTATAGTAATTACTGATGAAATGTATTCAGCTATAATTTTTGATGATTATTATTCTATTGCACAAGCAGATGAAGTTAAGGATAAGATTATATATGTATCTGGCTTTTCAAAAATTTTCTCTATGACAGGACTTAGGGTTGGGTATGTAGCATGTGAAAATAAATATATGAAAGAGATAATGAAAGTACATCAATATGGAGTATCTTGTGCACCATCTATTGCTCAATGGGGAGCTTTAACTGGATTAAAACACTCATTAGGTGATGTTGAATTAATGAGAGAGTCATTTGAAAAAAGACGAAACTATTGTATGAAAAGATTAAATGATCTTAATATAGATGTTGTAGAGCCTAAAGGGGCATTTTATATTTTCCCTTCAATTAAAAAGTTTAAATTATCATCTGAAGAGTTTTGTGAAAGACTGTTATATGAAGGTAAACTTGCTTGTGTTCCAGGAACAGCATTTGGAAGTTTAGGAGAAGGCTATATAAGAATATCTTATTGCTATAGTGAAGAAGTATTGAAAGAAGCATTTGATAGATTAGAATTATTCATAAGCAAATTGTAAATTAATAGGATGTGCTATATGCACATCCTATTATGAATTTAAATATTATTTATCTAAACCTAGAACATCATCCATATTGTACAAACCAGGATCTTTTATATCAGCCATAAATTCACAAGCTTTTAAAGCTCCTACAGCAAATACTTCTCTTGAAGTTGCTTGGTGAGATAACTGTATTAATTCTCCTGTACCAGCGAATAATACATCATGATCTCCTACAATAGAGCCACCTCTAATTGCATGAATACCTATTTCATTTTCTTCTCTTTTACAATTCCCTGATCTTCCATAAACAAATTTAGTTTCAGCATCAAGAGAATCTCTTATTGTATCTGCAAGAAGTATGGCAGTGCCGCTAGGAGCATCTACTTTTTGATTATGATGTTTTTCAATTATCTCTATATCATAATTACCATAAAGAAGAGGTGCTACTTTCTTTAAAAGGGAATTAATTAAGTTTATACCAAGAGACATATTGGCAGAACGGAATAGCGGAAGAGTTTTACTTTTTTCTTTTATTAAAGCTAAATCTTCATCTGAAAATCCAGTTGAGCAAATTACTAGTGGTTTCTTAGTTTTTTCTGTTAAACATATTAAATCATTAAGAGCTTCAGCTCTTGAAAAATCTAATAGAACATCATAGTCTAAATCCAAATCATTTATATTTGTGTATATTGGATATTCACGATCAGAAGGGAATTTATCAATTCCAGCAATAATTTCTATATCCTTAAATTTCTTTGAACATTCTGTTATCATTTTTCCCATTTTGCCTGAGCAACCGTTTAATACTACTTTTTTCATTTTATCACCCTACATTAATTTATTAGTCTTTAAAGCAGACTCTAAAGTTTTTTTGTTTTTATCATCCATTTCACAAAGAGGAAGTCTTAAATCACCAACGTCAAATCCCATGAGATTCATGGCGGTCTTCACTGGTATCGGATTTGTTTCTACAAATAAAGCGTTAGTTAAAGATAAAGTATCTAATTGCAGATTTAAAGCTTCTTTGTAATTATTATTTAAACAGTTTAAAGCTATTTTATGGACTGCATTTGGAATTATATTTGATAGGACAGATATAACACCTTTTCCGCCAAGTGACATAATTGAAACAATTTGATCATCGTTACCTGAATATATATCAATTGAATCTCTACATAATGCCTTCATTTGAACTATTTGGCTAATATTCCCACTGGCTTCTTTTATTGCAACTATATTACTAAAATTTGATAGTTTTAGTAATGTGTCTGGAGTGATATTTACTCCAGTCCTGCTAGGAACATTATAAAGAATTATTGGTGTTTTAACAGCTGAATTTATAGCTTCAAAGTGTTTTATTAGGCCTTTTTGTGTTGTCTTATTATAGTATGGAGTAATTACAAGTAATCCATCTACACCAACACTTTCTGCATATTTACTCATTTCAATAGCTGTAAGAGTATTATTTGATCCAGTTCCAGCTATTACTGGAATCCTCTTATTTACTGTATCAACAGTAAATTTAATTGTTTTCTTTTTTTCATCTTCTGTCATCGTAGTAGCCTCACCAGTAGTTCCACATACTACAATAGCATCTGTTTCTTCCTTAATATGCCATTCTAATAAAGTTTTAAGTTTGGTGTAATTTACTCCATTTTCGTTGAATGGAGTAATTATAGCTACAGCTGATCCTTCGAAAATTGACATTTCAATTCCTCCATTTCTAATTGTTAAAATTAATCTTTATCTTTAATCATTATTTTGGCAATTTGAATAGTTCCAAGGGCTTATAATTAATATTGTCACAAACAAATCATAAGTAAATTACCTATACTAAAGTTTCTCTTTATTACACAAACATAAAAGTCATATTCTTTTGTAATCTCAGTTGAATTAGTACATTTTAAGTCCTCAAAATCATCATATACATTTATACTATTAGAGTTTCCAAGTAATTAAAATATATCTTTTAGTTAAAATTCAGAATTAATCTAAAATTTCAATTTGATATTTTTATTAGCCCCAAATATTACAATTTTATAAACAATAATCACCCCTAAATTAATAATTTAATAAAAAATATTCATATCATTACTATAGTTAAATATTAAAAAAATATCAAGCAAAAGGATAAATAAGCTTAGAAATATTTAAATTGGTTTTATAGAAAATTATCAAAAGTAATGAAAATTAAAAAAGTTATTTGAGAATAGTAAAGTAACCTACAGGAAATAATATTACTAAATAATTTATAAAATAGGGGTGAGTTAAGTGAGTAATACTCCATTGAAAAAGATAATAAAATCAAAAATAAAAGGGAATAAAGAATTAACAGAAGCAGAAAAGATGAGAGAAAAAATAAAATATGAAATTGCTTCTGAACTTGGTTTAAGTGATAAAGTAAATAGAGAAGGATGGGGAGGATTATCAGCAGAAGAAACAGGAAGAATAGGCGGACTTATGACAAAGAGAAAGAAAGAATTAAAAATGCCTTCCAATGACCAGATTCTTGGAAGATGTAAGAAAGAAGATAATATATAATAAAATATAAATTAAACAAATGCCAAATTAATAATTAACAATAAAATGCTATACATTGACTAAGTAAGGAATTAAGATATAATATATTTTATGAAATGAAATAGTCGTAACTTAAAGATAGGAGTTATTATATGGCATATGGAGAATTTGCAAATATATATGATGAATTAATATATGAGGATATTAATTATGATAAAGTTTTTGAAAAAATTATAGATTTATGTAAAAAAAATAATTTGAGCTTTGATGATTACTTGGATTTAGCTTGCGGAACTGGTAATGTTGCTGTAAGAGTTGCAAAGAATTTTAAAACTACTTATGCAGTAGATTTATCGGATGACATGCTAAATGTTGCTTTTGAAAAATTTAAATTAAATAAAATAAGAGCTAAAGTAATATGCCAAGATATGTGTGAATTAAGTTTAAATCATAAATTTGATTTAATAACATCAGTACTAGATTCAACTAACTATATAATTGATGATGATGATTTATTAATATATTTTGAAAATGTATATAATCATTTAAAAGAAAAAGGATTATTTATCTTTGACATAAATTCTTATTATAAGCTTTCAAATATTTTAGGAAATAACATATATACATATAGCTCAGATGATGTTTTTTATACATGGGAAAATTCTTTTGAGGATGATGTTCTAAACATGTTTTTAACTTTTTTTGTAAAGAGGGAAAATAATTTATATGAGAAGTTTGAAGAAGAACATTTTGAAAGAGCATATTCTGAAATATTTATAGAGGAATGTTTAAAAAAATGTGGGTTTAAATCAATAGAAAAATTTGATGGATATTCAAATAACTGTGTAAATGAAAATAGTGAAAGAGTACTTTATGTTGTGACAAAATAGTATAAAACTATATTATATGTTTATACACTATATTAAGGGAGATGATTAGGAAGATGAATGATAAGATTATTAGAGCAACTGCTAAAGATGGAATGGTAAGAATAATTGCTGGAATAACTACTAATCTAGTAAATGAAGGAACTTCAATACATGAATGTACACCAGTGGCAGCAGCAGCTTTTGGAAGAATGCTTACTGCAGGAGCATTAATAGGAACTACATTGAAATCAGAGAAAGAAGTGACAACTTTAAAGATAAATGGAAATGGAGAAGCAAAGGGCATTACTGTTACTTCCCATAGTGATGCATCTGTTAAAGGATTTATAGGAAATCCATATATTGATAGACCATTAAATGAAAAGGGAAAACTAGATGTTGGTGGTGCTGTTGGTCGTGATGGACTTTTATATGTAATTAAAGATTTGGGCTTAAAGGATCCATATGTAGGCCAAGTACCTATTCAAACAGGGGAGATAGCAGAAGATTTTGCCTACTATTTTACAGTATCAGAACAAACACCATCTGCAGTATCTTTAGGGGTTTTAGTAGATAAAGATCTTTCAATTAAAGCAGCTGGCGGATTTATTATACAAATGATGCCAGGTGCTGACGAGCTTCTTGCAGATGTTATATCTTATAGATTAGAAGAAATTCCTCCAATAACAACACTAATTAGTGAAGGAAAAAACATAGAGGAAATTGTTGAATATATATTTGATGGAATGGACTTAAAAATTCTTGATTCGATTAATCCAGAATATAAATGTGATTGCTCAAGAGAAAGAGTTGAAACACAGAATGCCTCTTAAGCCCTCAGCTAGGAAC
>ERZ1036424.581-NODE-581-length-12555-cov-3.248160_pt1 | contig 12555 bp, 11 predicted proteins | sample MGYA00514221_ERZ1036424 | MGnify/ENA primary metagenome ERZ1036424 (study PRJEB33795, sample SAMN09464939) | human gut metagenome | host: Homo sapiens | place: USA: Stanford, California | collected 2016-11 | study: EMG produced TPA metagenomics assembly of the...
TCCTTTAATTACAGAATCAACAATAGAGTTTAAATTTTTTTCCTGTTCTTCTGTAAGCTTTTTCCCAGTATCTTTACAATTTTGAATTTCTTTTAACTGTTTCTTTTGATTAGAAGAAAGATATTTTTGATTTTCTTCATTAAATATTCCAGATCCTCTATCCTTATTTGAAAGATAAAAAGTTCTATTTGAACTATTTAAATTATACGATGTGCTGGCTGATACATCTTTAGGAATTGATATTAAACATCCTATAGTTAATAAAAAACTTAGAATATGCTTTATATAATTTTTTTTCATACTAATACCTCCATATGATAAATTCTAATACTAGTATGTGAAATAAAAATAAAATTTATTATTAAGAATATTCTTAATAATAAATTTTATATTAAAGGTCTGTGTGATTAAAAAAGATTTGAAATATATTGTTATTGTAAATAATTTATACATGCAATATATCTCATTTTTAAACACACAGACCTTTTTTACTTAATTTTTAATTATTTTCTGCATTTTCATTTAAATTGCTATTTGTTTCCAGATTGTTTTTATCATCTGATGATGGTGTTTCTGTATTATTTGAATCATTGCTATTATTAATTGAATTATTTTCGTTATTATTTATATCTTTGTCACTAGATAAAATATTACTAAGTGATTTAAACATGTTAGAGAAAAAATCTTTGACCTTAGCAAAGAAGCCCTTAGCTTCATCACTATTTAATTTATCTTTTAACTGATTAGTGACATCATTTAATTGATCTTTTATGTTATTATAATTTAAATCAAGATCATTTATTTTAGTCATTACAGCTTTTATATTATTAATATCTTCCTCAGATAAACTACTTTTATAATCTTTTGTAGCTTTATCTACTATTTTGTTTAATTCTTTTTCAGTCTTTGGTTTCTCTTTAATAACATCTTTTTTTACATCATTCATTAAGTTTGAAGCATCGTCCTGTCCTATTTTATCGCCTATATCTCCAGTGACTACTAGTTCTTCATTTGCTGCTTCTTTTTTGTCTTCATCAATTTTAGTACCTGCACTAGAATTCTCAAATCCTTTTAGAATTCCAGTAAGTGCTGCAGTCCCTGAAACTTTAAATGGTGCAGCAGCTTTAACATTAGCATTTTCAATACCAGCTGTTATTAGAGCATTTCTTATCATTCCATCATTAACCCAAGTAAGATTATTTGTAGTTATATTAAGACCGCCTTTATCAGTAGGCTCTACATAAGAACATGATATTGCCCTATTACCAAGTTGAGAAGGTGTTGCAACTTTTCCGAGATATTTATGTTCTTCTTCAGAAGTAACCTCAAGTACATTAGCATCATTACGAGTAACACTAAAATATTTTAGCATGTCCTCTTTTTGGCTATCACTAAGATCAGCACCAAGAGTTACAGATTTAAATGAATCTGCAAAAGCAGGCATTCCAGATGTAAAACTAACAATTAAAATTAGTGATAAAAAAGATCCGATTAATTTTGTGATAAATGATTTTAATTTCATAATTTAAGTCTCCTTTTCTCTGTTTTAATATAACTCTTTGTGTTTTTAATAAAATGAAATTTTGTTAAAAATGTACAATAAGTTAATATTATAATGTCAAGAAATTAATAGCATTATTTCTAGGACATTATATCATAAAAATAATGATTTTTTACTTGAGATAATATTACGTTTCTATTAATAATTTTTATGAAAGTCATTATACAAGCTTTCATATATATTTATCACAACGCATGAATATGGGGGTATAATATAGTATAAATAGTATTTTGTATACTATATTATTTATTAATTTATGAAAATATTTGAAATAATCAGAAAATATTGAAATGAAGAATAAAAATGGTATAATAATATGGCACAAAGGGGGAGTATTTATGAATTCATGGATAAAGGAAGGAATATTTTATCAGATCTATCCACTTGGGTTTTGCGGTGTTTTAGATCAAGGCAAAGTATATGAAGAAGTAAATAGGATACAAAAGGTTGAAAAATGGATAAAACATTTAAAGGAAATGAATGTAAATATTATTTATTTTGGACCAGTATTTGAATCAAGTAATCATGGATATGATACAAAAGACTATTACAAAATAGATAAAAGGCTAGGGAAAAATGAAGATTTTAAAGAATTATGTATAAAACTTCATGAAAATAATATAAGAATAGTATTAGATGGAGTTTTTAATCATGTAGGTAGAGAATTTTGGGCATTTGAAGATGTTAAGAAAAATGGATCAGCATCTAAATATTGTAATTGGTTTTCTAACTTGAATTTTAATGGAAATGGACCTATGGGAGATGGTTTTAACTATGAAGGATGGAATGGGCATTATGATTTAGTTAAACTTAACTTATGGAATGATGAAGTTGTAGAACATTTACTTGGTGCTGTTGGATACTGGATTGATGAATTTGAAATTGATGGTTTAAGATTAGATGCAGCAGATTGCATTGATTTTGAATTTTTCAAGAAACTAAAAAGATATACTTCGAACAAAAAGGATGATTTTTGGTTAATGGGTGAAATTATTCATGGTGATTATTCAAGGTGGGCTAATGATGAAATGTTAGATTCTGTAACAAATTATGAGTGCTACAAGGGTTTGTATTCTAGTCATAATGAAAAGAATTATTTTGAAATAGCTTATTCATTAAATAGACAATTTGGAAATGGTGGAATTTATAAAGATTTATGTTTATATAATTTTGTAGATAATCATGATGTAAATAGATTAGCAAGTACTTTAAAGCTTAAAGAATATCTAGGTAATGTTTATACTATTTTATATACTATGCCTGGAGTACCAAGTATTTATTATGGAAGTGAATGGGGAATTAAAGGAGTTAAGGGCAATGGAACAGATGCACCTTTAAGGCCTGAACTTGATATTAATAATATGGATGATGCTAACTATGAATTATTTGAATTAATAAAGAGGCTTGGGGAGATTAGAAGCAAAAGTGATGCTTTAAAAAATGGAAACTATGAACAAGTCTTAATTAAAAATGAGCAATTTATATTTTCTAGGGAGTATAAAGATGATAAAGTCTATATAGCATTAAACTTATCTGATAAGGAGTGTAATCTAGATTTCTACTTATCATTTGATGAAGGTACTGATTTATTAAGTGAAGATGAGTCTATAATTAAAGGTGGAAATATAAGTATATCAATTCCAGCTTTTTCAGCAAAAATTATAACCAATATAAATTAATTAATATAGATAGAATCCTAGAGGAACATTCTCTAGGATTAAAAACATCACTAGAAGGAATAAAGGGGTAATAAATATATGAATTTAGTGGATAATGACTACAATAATTATAGTGGAAACCTTGGAATGGAATATTCTGAAGATAAAACAAAGTTTGTTTTATGGGCTCCTAATGCAAATAATGTTAGATTAATGTTATTTGGAAAAGATGAGATGAATTATAAAAATTCTCCTGAGAGAATCATTGATATGAATAGATCTGAAAAGGGAACTTGGGTCATAGAAGTTGAAGGCGACTTAAATGGAGAATTCTATAATTATTTAGTTACTAACAGTGGAAATGAAAGAGAAGTGACTGATCCCTATGCTAAAGCTGTAGGTGTAAATGGAAATAGAGGAATGGTTGTTAATCTTAAAGAAACTGATCCAGAAGGATTTGAATTTGATGAAAAACCAGAATTAAGAAATGCTGTTGAATCTGTAATATATGAGGTACATGTAAGAGACTTTTCAATAAATGAAAATTCAGGAATAAGTAAAGATAAAAGAGGAAAATTTATAGGCTTTTGTGAAGAAGGAACTATATTACCTAAAAGTTATATTAGGACTGGGATTGATTATTTAAAATATATGGGCATAACTCATGTACATTTACTCCCAAGTTTTGACTATGGTACAGTTGATGAAAGTAAATTAGATGAGTTACAATATAATTGGGGATATGATCCTAAAAATTATTTTGTACCAGAAGGATCATATTCCACTAACCCATTTAGTGGAAAGCAGAGAATAATTGAGTTTAAAGAGTTAGTAAAGAGTTTACATTCATCAGGAATAAGAGTAGTTATGGATGTTGTCTATAATCATACATGGAAGACTAATGATTCTAATTTGAATTTAGCAGTACCAGATTACTATTATAGGCAGGATCAAAATGGAAATTTTTCAAATGGCTCAGGTTGTGGTAATGAATTGGCATCTGAAAGGTTCATGGTTAGAAAACTCATTGTAGATTCTATAGAATATTGGGCAAAAGAGTATCATATAGATGGATTTAGATTTGATTTAATGGGACTTCATGATATAGAAACCATGAAAGAAATCAGGAGAAAATTAGATGAAATAGATAAGTCAATTATAATGTATGGAGAAGGCTGGACTGGTGGAGGAACTCCATTAAATAGTGATGATTCAGCAATAAAACAAAATATATTTAAGTTTGGAAAAATGCAAATAGCAGGATTTAGTGATGATACTAGAGATGGCATTAAAGGACATGTTTTTAATAGTGGAGAAAAAGGATTTGTTAATGGAAAATTAGGATTAGAGGAAACAATTAAATTTTGTGTTGTAGGATGTACTGGACATTCAGATATTAATTATGATAAGATAATATATTCACATTGGTCTTGGGCAAATGAGCCTTATCAATGTATAAATTATATTTCAGCACATGATAACTATACATTGTGGGATAAGTTAACATTATCAGATTCTGATTCATCTGTTAACCAACTTATAAATATGAATAAGTTAGCAGCAGCAATAATTTTAACATCTCAAGGAATACCATTTTTTCAAGCTGGAGAAGAATTTTTAAGAACTAAACAAAATGATGATGGAAGCTTAAATCATAATAGTTATAATTCAAAAGATTCTGTAAATAATTTAGATTGGAGCAGAGCTTTTAAATATAAAGAGGTAGTACAGTACTACAAGGGATTAATAAAACTAAGAAAAAAGTTTAGAGCTTTTAGAATGGGAAATACAAAAGAAATTGAAGAAAATTTGAAGTTTTTAAAACGTGGAGAGAGTTTCTATAAAGATAATGTTGTTGCTTATGAGGTATGTGACAATAATGGAAAAAATTTATGTAATAAAATAGTTGTAATTTTTAATGCTAATGATGAGGAAGCATTTGTAGATTTAAAAGATTGCGGCTGGAGCGTACTTGTGAACAAGGAAAAAGCTGGTGTGGATGAAATATATACTGTACTTGGAGATAGTATAACTGTTCCATCAAAATCTGCTTATGTTTTAATAAAGAAATAATAGTTTCAGTCAATGAAAGGTTTTAGGTGAATAAAATGGATCAAGAAAAATATATTGTATTTCAAAATGATGTTAACAAAGGAAAACCAAATAATTTTATAAATAAAAGTGTAGGATGTCCATTCTGTAATAGGGAAACACTTGAAGGTATCATTGATGAAGAAGGTCCATTTGTTTTACTTAAGAATAAATACCCAACTTTAAAAGATACTTATCAACTAGTTCTAATAGAGGCATATGATTGTGATACAGATATGGGGCATTACAGTGGTGAATATATGATTGAACTGATAAAGTTTGGAGTAAAGCATTGGTTAAAGCTAGAGAAAAATGGTGAGTACAAATCTGTTATTTTTTATAAAAATCATGGACCAAAATCAGGTGGAAGCTTAAAACATCCACACATGCAAATTGTAGGTTTAAAAGAAATAGATTATAGAGAAAAACTAAAAGATGACTATTTTGATGGAATAGAAGTTTACAGTAATGAAAAATGTACAGTAAATGTATCAAGTAGGCCTTTTAATGGGTTTAGTGAATATAATATTATAATAAATGATGATTTAGAAGGTATAAAAGATCTTGCAATTAATCTTAGAAAATTAGTACATTATGTATTAAATAATTACTTTGTAAAATGTGATAGTTTTAATATATTCTTTTATCACTGGAAAGATAAGATTATATGTAAAGTGATGCCAAGATTTATTACATCTCCGCTATTACTAGGATATGAAATAAGACAGATATCAAGTATAGTAGAAGAATTAGCAGAAAAATTAAAAGATATGTATTTTTCAGAATAAATTTTAAATTTACTTCTTTCTAATATATTAATGATAGAATTTATAAAATTTAAAGCAGATAAAGATTATCCCAAGTATATTAACTGTATACATTGAGATAATCTCTTTTTATAAAATTATTTATAAAAATTTAAATTTATATCATGTATTGGATGTTTATTAGGCGTAAACTAATAAAAACAGTCATAAGATTTTATTAAATTTATATTAAAAATAGTGGTTTGTATAGTTTAGATAAAAATATACTTAACCACTATTTTATTGTTATGTTTAATAAATAATAATATTAACAAAGTATTAATAAATAATTATTGGACATAATGAAGAAAAAAATGTGATATACTGGGAATTGAAATAATATTTAATTATAATGAATATATAAGGAGAGTTACAAGAATGGTAATAGAGCCTAAAGTAAGAAGTTTTATTTGTACAACTGCTCATCCAGATGGATGTAGAGAAAATGTAAAAAGGCAAATTGAATACACAAAGAAAAAAGGAAAAACTAATGGACCTAAAAAGGTATTAATAATTGGAGCTTCAACAGGATATGGTCTTGCAACTAGAATTGCAGCTACATATTCATGTGAAGCAGCAACTATAGGTGTTATGTTTGAAAAGGAACCTACTAAAATGAGAACTGCTACACCTGGCTTCTACAATACTGTTGCATTTGAAGAGGAAGCTAAGAAGGATGGTTATTATGCAAAATCTATTAATGGAGATGCATTTTCTAGAAAAATAAAGGAAGAAACTATAGATTTGATTAAAAAAGATTTTGGAAAAGTAGATATGGTTATTTACAGTTTAGCAGCTCCAAAGAGAACTACGGAAGATGGAACAACTTATAGTTCAGTATTAAAAACTACTGGTAATGACTTTTCTAATAAATCTTTAGATTTAAAGAATAATACAATTACAGAGGCTACAATTACGCCTGCGACAGAAGAAGAAATTAATTCAACAGTAAAAGTAATGGGAGGAGAAGATTGGAAAAATTGGATTGAAGCTCTTTCTAAAGCTGGTGCTTTAGAAAATAATGCTATTACAATAGCTTATTCATATATAGGACCTGAATTAACTTATCCGGTATATTACAATGGTACTATAGGAACAGCTAAAAAACATTTGCATAAAACTTCTATTGAAATTAATGATGAATTTTCAAATGAGGAAATAAAAGCTTATGTTTCAATAAATAAAGCTGTAGTCACACAAGCAAGTTCTGCACTTCCTATTGTTCCTCTTTATATAGCAATTTTATATAAGGTTATGAAGGAAAATGAAATTCATGAAAACTGCATAGAACAAATGAATAGATTATTTAGTGAAAAATTAAATGGAAATAATCCTATTGTAGATGAAGAAAATAGAATAAGATTAGATGATTATGAAATGCGTGAAAATATACAAAGCAAAGTTATGGAAGATTGGAATAAAATAAATACTGAAAATGTAGAGGAATTTGCTGATTTAGAAGGATATTGGGAAGATTTCTATAACATGTTTGGATTCCATTTTGATAATATTGATTATAGCAAGGATGTTTCTTTAATTTAAAATCTAATAAAAGAGTATTAATTATAAATTTCTGATATTAACTTTCTTTTATTATTGTATAAGTATACAGAATATAGTATAATTATAAGAAAAATTATAGTTTTCTAGGGTTCCACATTATGTGAAGTAATGGTTAGGTCCGAGAGAAAACGCACATTTTGATGTGTACACGGAAGGACAAAAGCCTGGGAGATATTGTTACAATATCTCTTAGGCTTATTTTATTTTAAAGAGGAGAGATAAATATGGATAAACTTAAGTTAAAATTATTGAAAGATATGTATGGAGTATGTAGGCTAAATAATAATTCGAAAATTCCGGAATGGGGAGCTAAAGGGGAGTTTTCATCTATAACTAGAACGGAAGATGAATTGTCAATTGTATGTTTACAGAATAATATACCAGAAGGAATTCAGTGTGAAAAAAGTTGGAAAGTTTTTAAGATAGAAGGACCATTAGATTTTTCATTAATAGGTATACTTTCCGCAATTAGTAGTTTAATGGCTGAAAAAGGAATAAGTATTTTTGCAATTTCTACATATGATACTGATTATATACTTATTAAGGACAAGGATTTAAATAAAGCTATTGAAGTATTAAGTAATGATAAATATGAAATTATAATATAGTTAAATTCATAATAATATAAAGTTAATAAACTAATTAGTGTTCTAGTTTAATATTAACAATAAAAATAGGATAAATAATTTTTGAATGCTTATTTCATAATTATGTATTCTATTTTTTATTATTATAATGATTTAACTACTTTATTACAAAAGCCAATATAACAATTAATTAAGGGCTTAAGGATAATATTGCTCTATTTACAATAAAAAAGTATAATATGTATTATATAGAAAATATGGTGTGTTAAAATTTTATAATTATTTTATTTCTTATATTAATTATTATATAATTCATAATCAATATATTTTCTATAAATTAGTTAAAAGGGGCAGATAATATGAAAAGGGTACTATTTTAATCAAAATGAAGTAATGCAAACTGGTTGGATTAATTATAGTGGAAATTGGTACTATTGTTGGGGTGATGGTTCTATGGCAACCAACACAACTATTGATGGATACTATTTAAGCTCAAATGGTGCATGGACTAATAATGGTCAAAGTTCAGATACAGTGGAAGAACAGACAAGAATTTTATTAGATATTGTTTTTAAAGGTGATAGTAGCAATATAAGTAAGATAGGGTTAACACAAAGCGATTTTTATGATTTTAGATCAGAAATGGAAGATAGTTTGATTAAAAGTATGTCTCAATTAGATGATAATGGAATTTATATAACATCAGATCTAAAAAATGCCTTTAAAAATGACATGTTAACAGGATTAAGTAAAGTACCATATGAAGTTGTTTCAGGAAGAGTAGAGAATAATACAGCTAAGGTTGAGGTTAATATAAAAGGCTTTGATATGGATAAAATAGGGAAAATGGCACAATCAAAAATGTTATCAGATTATAAAGCGAATCCATCAATGACCAATAATGAGATTATGCAAAAAACTTTTAAATATATTGGAGAAGGAATTGCAGAAGGAAACTTTAAAGATCAAGCAAAAACAGTAACAGTAACATTAAATAAAATTTATGGAGTTTGGGTGCCAGAAACTAGTGACTTGTATTCTATAATGGAGGCATCAGTTTAAACTTAATTCAATGAAATTAAGTTTATATATTATAATAAAATAATTAAAAACATAGGGTAAAAAGAATCAAATATTTTACTTATATTTGATTCTTTTTTGTAAAATAAACTAAAGTGTATAAAATAACAGAATTTTCAGAAAAAAGAGGATTTTATAGATATTTATAGAATATTTAATTATAGGAATTAAGGGGGGAATTGAGATGGGATTAGGTATTGAAATAAATTTAGATAGCCAAATGCCAATATTGAAAAATGTTTTAGAGAGGAGAGATAAATTAGATTATCGCTATTTTATAATGATTAGAGAGGTTTCAGGAATCATAAAATATCATAGAATAAACTATGAGAATTGTGAAGATAGTATGAAAAATATTAATATAGAGATAATGAGAGAAAAGGCTAAAGTGACTTGTATTAAAGATGAGGTTAAAGTAATAGAAGTACTTTTTAATAATGAAATTAGAAAAGATGGTTTAGAAGGAAAGCTTATTAATATAATAGAAGCATGCTAAAGATATTAATAAAAACCACCTACATTAGTAAGTGCTTTCTATAAAAATAATGAAATATTTATAAAACTTAGTTATAGAGAATTTATTATTTTAAATAATTATAGACAATAAGGAGAGGATATTATGACTAATAGCTTACTTATAATTAAAATGTCCAATCAAAGACTAGAAAATGAAAAAAAATTACTAATGCAAATAAATAAAGTAGCAATTGCTACTCTTGAATCATTAGAGCCTGCAACACTTATGCCACTAAAGAATCTTGAGGAGGCATTTGAATATACTTTTACTAAGGGAGATATATCTCTTCAACTGATATATACAAAAGATATGCCTAAGTTAAAAGAAATGATAGAAAAATCAGAAAATACAATTCCAGAACTCGAAATAGTAGAAATTAAGATTCCTAAAATAGATGGAATATATAGGATAGATTTATCGAATTGTTCAAAAATAGAAGAAAATAATTTTAAAGAATTCTTTAAAAATGAATTAGGTATAAAAACAAAGAAAATAATATAAGCTTTTGATTATATGTTTTAGAATACCATATTTTTCTAAAGAAAATATGGTATTTTTTGTGATGAAAAAGGGCATATTAATAAAATATTAAGAATCTTAAGAAAAGGTTTACGTTTTTGACAAAATACTGACACAAATATATCGTATTATAAGATTATAGTTAATAAAGGAGGCTAGAAAATGGGGAATTTAATAAAGATAAATATGTATGTTGAAATGAAGAAAAAAAATAAAATAAATTTAAGATTAGAAACTTTAGAAGAAAATATTTTAGAATATAATAAATGGTTAAAAAGAACCAACAGAGAAGATAAAATAGAAAATTACGAAAGATTTTTACAAGCACAATAATATTTATTATAGATTAACTAGAGAAATTTAAAGTTGATATTCCAAAATAAAAAAGATTTTTTTATAATAAAGTTGTAAACGTTATTAAATGCGAATAGTTTGTTTTCTAAAAATATATATTTATTATAACATTATAAAATTGAAGAATATTTTAGACATTAAAAATAGTTTGATAAGAAATCATGTTATTTATAAATGTAGAAAAGGAAATATATAATGTGAAAAAATTAAATAAAAACATATTGCTAAAAAATATAATCTATATTGTTAGTTAATTAATATTTAGATTTAAGTATAATAGGGATAATAAAAAAGTTTACTAAAATTTATTTTTAGTAGCTTTTATATAATTATTATAATGTTAAAATCGAATTTTATTATCTAACATTATAGATTTTTTTATTATATAAAATTAATTATAAATTCTGACTCAAGAACTTTATAGTAGAATTCTGAGTACATTTAAAATATTAAATTATTGCCTATAATGTGTTATCTGTATTATTATTTATTTTATTAAAAAATTCATATATAATAATATTTAAGTATGAATATAAAAAGTTTAATAATAATAAATACATTTTATTATTAAATTATGATATAATTATTATATTCCATTCAATTAGGAATTACATAGAGATAGGGTTAGGATTTTGCAGCATCCTAGCTCTTTTTATTTTTAAGATTAACTTAAGGAATTCTTTATATAATTGACAAACATTTGACAACAAATTGTATTATCATATTAATATGAAGTAAATGATTTAGAGAAAGACATTAGAAGTGGTATCATAAAAATAGAAAGGGTTTTTTAGAATATGGAGAAAATAAATGATAATTTAGAGATTAAAAGTGAAATTACAAATGAATATAAAGAAATATTAAATACAGCTTTAGATGGAATAAATGGATGGGATTTTAATCCTATAGCAGTTGTCACTAATGATTCTGAAGAATATTATTTTATATGTAAAGTAAAAACAATAATTGAGAATTTACAAATGAAGTTGGCAAAAGTAAGTATAAAAATTCTAAATACAAAACCAAGATTACTGAGTATAGAAGAAATAGCATAGATAAAGAAAAATATTCACATAAAATAGAAATAGCTGCCTCATAATATTTTAAGATTTAATATAAATTATAATCTTAAGGTATTATGAAGCAGTTTTTTACTATTTAATAATGTATTCACTTATAAATTATTAAATATATATTAAGTAGAAATTTCACTTAAATTTCTATAAGTTTTTCAACAATACCATTTCTTGATAAGGAAATAAAATATACTTTATTATTGTTTGTAAATAAGCCAACAGTTCCGCAGTAATCCCAATTATAAAAATCTTGTTTTGTAGAAGATAAAGATATATTAAGTGAAATTTTACAAACAATCTTCTTGTAAATAATTACTAAAATGTTTAGAATTATATTAATAGGTGATTCGTGGAGGTGTTAAATTTGAATTTAGGAAATGATAATATTTTTAATGAAACATGGGGAAAAAATCATTTATTGAAAACTATTTGCGAAGATGAAAATTCTAAAGTACTAATTACTGGTGATACACATGGTGATGGATTTAAGAGAATAAAAGATGCAAAAACATTAGGAGGAAGCATTTTAATTATTTGTGGTGATTTTGGATACGTTTGGAATAATATAAAAACTAATGATTATAATCTCAATATAATAAATGATATTGGAATCAAAGTTCTATTTTTAGATGGAAATCATGAAGATTTTGATTTATTAGAAAAATATCCTAAGAATATGATGTTTGGAGGAGAAGTCCAAATACTAAGAGAAAATATAATACATCTACTAAGAGGAGAAATAT
>ERZ1036424.583-NODE-583-length-12537-cov-3.669524_pt1 | contig 12537 bp, 11 predicted proteins | sample MGYA00514221_ERZ1036424 | MGnify/ENA primary metagenome ERZ1036424 (study PRJEB33795, sample SAMN09464939) | human gut metagenome | host: Homo sapiens | place: USA: Stanford, California | collected 2016-11 | study: EMG produced TPA metagenomics assembly of the...
TGGTAAAAAAGTTTTAATTACAGCTGGTCCAACAGTTGCGTCAATTGATCCAGTAAGATTTATAACTAATAAATCTACTGGCAAGATGGGATATGCAATAGCCAAAGAGGCTAGAAATAGAGGAGCGAATGTTACTTTAATATCAGGACCAACTAGCTTAGATATACCTAGAAATATTAATTTTGTGAGAATATCTAGTAATGAAGAAATGAAGAATGCAGTATTAAAGGAATTTAGTGATTCGGATATTGTTATTAAATCGGCAGCAGTAGCTGATTATAAACCTAGAACTTATAGTGAGCAAAAGATAAAAAAAGGTGATGGAGATTTAGAACTTGCCTTTACAAGAGATAATGATATTTTATTAGAAATTGGAAAGAAAAAGCAGAATCAAATTTTAGTGGGATTTGCAGCAGAAAGTCAAAATCTAAAAGAAAATGCTAAATCTAAACTTAATAAAAAAAATTTAGACTATATTGTAGCAAATGATATAACTGCAAGTGATACAGGTTTTGCATCAGAGGATAATAAAGTTATTATCTTATCAAAAGATGGTTTAGAAATAAATTTGGATAAGATGAGTAAAGAAAAGATTGCAAGTAATTTATTTGACATTATTGCTCAGAAGCGCTAAATTTGCGCTTCTTTCTTACTATATAGAAATTATTACAGTTAAGTAAAATTATTATAGAATTTATTATGATAATTTTATAGAAGAATTGTATTGGAGGTATTTAATATTGTGTATGCTGAAATAATTATAAACAGTGATGCGGTTGAAGTTGATAGACCGTTTACATATAAAATACCTTATGAGTTTTTAAACAAGATCGGAATAGGGTTTAGAGTTAAAATTCCATTTGGATCTAGAAATAAGCCAATAGAAGGTTTTATATTTTCTATTATAGAAGATGATTTAGTAAAATTTAATTATAAAGTTAAAGAGATATTAACAATATGTGATGAAGAAGCTATATTAACAATAGAGGATATTGAAATAATTAAATTTTTAAGAAAAAAATATCTTTGTAAATTTATTGATGCAATAAGATTAATGATTCCAGTTGGAATTATGAAGGGATTAAAAAATAAAAAGAAAAATGTTGTAGTTACTGGTAGAAAGCCAGATGATAATGAAATTGCTAAAGAAAATTATAAAAAATTATATGATTTTATATTGAATAACAATGGAGTATATACTAAAAGTGAACTTACTAAAGAAAGAGAATTTTCTTTATATTGTTTGAATAAATTAATTGAAAAAGATATTTTAAAGATTGAAGAACAAGTTATTTTTCGGTATAATACGAGAAAATATGAAAATGAAGAATATAAAGCATTAACTACAGAACAAAAAAATGCAATTGACATAATATTAAATAAACCTGAATCTAAATATTTATTAAAAGGCGTTACAGGTTCAGGAAAAACTGAAGTTTATATGAGGCTTGTTGAAGAAATTTTAAAACAAGGAAAAAGTGCAGTTGTTTTAGTTCCTGAAATAGCATTAACACCTCAAATGATTGAAAGGTTTAAAGGGAGATTTGGTGAGGATGTAGCACTATTTCATAGCAGACTATCTGATGGAGAAAGATTTGATGAATGGTATAGGATAAAACAAGGAAAAGCTAAACTTGCAATAGGAGCTAGAAGTGCACTATTTTTGCCACTTGAAAATTTAGGACTTATAATTATAGATGAAGAACATGAAAATACATATAAATCAGAGCATAATCCTAAATATCATGCTAGGGAAGTAAGTGAATTTATATGTAAGCTTAAAAATTGTAAATTAGTTTTAGGCTCTGCAACTCCAAGTGTTGAAAGTTACTATAAGGCCTTAATAGGTGAATACACTTTGATAGAAATGAAAAAAAGAGTTAATGGAAAAGAAATGCCTCATATGGAAATTGTAGATATGAGAGAAGAAATTAAAAATAGAAACCTATCTCTATTTAGTAGGAAGTTGTCAGAAAATATTGAATTAACTTTAAAAAATAAAAAACAAATTATTTTGTTTTTAAATAGAAGAGGGTATTCTACATTCATATCATGTAGAAGTTGTGGATATGTTTTTAAATGTCCAGAATGTGATGTTTCTATGACATATCATAAAAATGGCTATTTAATATGTCATTATTGTGGAAGAGCAGAGAAAGCTGTAAAAGAATGTCCTAAATGTAAGAGTAAATATGTTAAATTTTTTGGAGCGGGAACTGAAAGAGTAGAACAAGAAGTTAAAAAATATTTTCCTAAAAGCAGGGTCCTTAGAATGGATGTTGACACAACTAGAAATAAAAATTCACATGAATCGATTTATAATTCATTCAAAAATGGAGAAGCAGATATACTAATTGGCACACAAATGGTTTCAAAGGGATTAGATTTTAAAGATGTAACTTTAGTAGGCGTTTTAGCAGCAGATATGTCGCTTAATTTACCAGACTATAGATCTGCAGAAAGAACCTATCAATTAATCACCCAGGTTGCAGGAAGAGCTGGGAGAGGAAAAGATTTAGGGAAAGTAATAGTCCAAAGTTATACACCTAATCATTATAGTTTAGAATATGCAAAGGAAGAAAATTATGAAGCACTATTTAATGAAGAAATAAAAATTAGAAGGTTGATGGGAAATCCTCCTTTTGGTAAAATATTATTGATTAATTGTTCATCTAAGTTTGAGGAAAAATTAAAAAAATTCATGTATAATTTGGAAACAAACTTGAGAAAATTAATAGTAGATGAGGAAGTTTCATTATTAGGACCAGTACCATGTATTATTACTAAACTAAAAGATAATTATAGATGGCAAATAATAATAAAAGGAAATATTAAAGATGAATTTAATAAAAAAATAAAAGATACACTTTATCTATTAAATAAGAGTGTATATAATGAAATAAGGGTTAGTATTGATATTAATCCAAATAATATGACATAGGGGGAATTACAAAATGGCATTAAGAAATATAAGAAAAATTGGAGATCCAATTTTAAGAAAGAAATGTAGAGAAGTTGAAAATATAGATGATAGATTATTAACTTTAATTGAAGATATGAAGGAAACTATGTATGATGCTGATGGAGTTGGCCTTGCAGCACCACAAGTTGGTATATTAAAGAGACTTTATGTTATAGATATTGGAGAAGGTCCTTTAGTATTTATAAACCCAGAAATACTTGAAACAAGTGGTTCTCAAATTGATGAGGAAGGATGCTTAAGTGTCCCAGACCAAACTGATGAGGTCATGAGACCTAATTATGTTAGAGCGAGAGCTTTAAATGAAAAGGGAGAAGAGTTTGAAATAGAAGCAGAAGAACTTTTGGCAAGAGCTATCTTACATGAATATGATCACTTAAATGGTACATTGTTTGTAGATAGAATAAAAAGATAAACAAGAGCAGGAGGATAACAAAATGAATATAGTCTTTATGGGAACTCCTGAATTTGCAGTTCCTTCTCTTAAAAAATTAATTGAGAAGCATGATGTTAAAGCCATATTTACTCAACCAGATAAGCCTAAAGGCAGAGGGAAGAAAATGGCATATTCTGAAGTTAAAGAAGAAGGATTAAAACATGAAATTCCAATATATCAACCTATAAAGCTTAAGGATGATAAAGAATTAATTGAACATTTGAAAGAATTGAATCCAGATTTCATTATAGTGGTAGCATTTGGTCAAATACTAACAAAAGAAGTATTGGATATACCTAAATATGGGTGCATAAATCTACATGCTTCTCTTTTACCTATGTATAGAGGAGCAGCACCACTAAATTGGTCAATAATAAATGGAGAAAAAAAATCAGGAAATACTACAATGCTTATGGATGTAGGATTAGATACTGGTGATATGATTCTAAAAGATGAAGTTGAAATTTCTGAAGATATGACAGCAGGAGAATTACATGATGTATTAATGGAAAGAGGTGCTGATCTTCTTTTAAAAAGTATTGAAGGAATAGTGAATAATGAAATAATTCCAGAAAAACAAAATGGTGAAACATTTTATGCTAAAATGCTTGATAAAGAATTAGCCAGAATAGATTGGGATAGAAATGCAAATGAAATTCATAATCTTGTTCGAGGATTAAATCCTTGGCCTATTGCTTATACAGAGTATAAAGGCGAAAGGATGAAGATATTTAAAACTAAACCATTAAATGAGAAGAGTAAAAACAAACCAGGAACAATAATAGACGTAAGCAAAGAAGGAATAAAAGTAGCCTGCAAGGAGAATATATTGTTAATAGAAAAAGTACAATTTCCAAATGGAAAGCCTTTAACCATAGAACAATATATAAATGGTCATGAAATAGATAAAAATATAATATTAGGATAGTGGAGGGATGTAAAATGTTTTATTTGGATCCTACAATGATAATATTAATTCCAGCAGTTATAATCACATTTTGGGCTCAAAGTAAGGTGAATTCTGCTTATACAAAATATAGTAAAGTTAGAACTATGAATGGATATAGTGGACAGCAAGTAGCTAGGATGATACTAGATGAAGCTGGACTCTGGGATGTTAAGATTGAAATGGTTAATACAAAACTTGGAGATCACTATGATCCATCAAGTAGAGTATTAAGATTATCTCCAGAAGTACATTCAGGGGCGACTATAGCAGCAGCTGGGATAGCAGCACATGAAGTCGGTCATGCAATACAGCATAAAGAACAATATAAACCATTAGTAATCAGAAATTCAATAGTACCAGTTGTTAATTTTAGTTCGAATATTTCATGGATATTATTTATATTGGGAATATTCTTAGGATTTAAAGGATTGGTTACATTAGGAATAGTATTATTTTCAGCAGCAGTAATATTTCAATTAGTTACATTGCCAGTTGAATTTAATGCATCTAATAGAGCATTAGATATATTGAAATCTAGAGGTATACTATATGCAGACGAGGTTAAGGGAGCAGGAAAAGTGCTAGATGCAGCAGCAATGACTTATGTGGCGGCAGCATTAATGGCAATATCACAACTAATAAGACTCATTGCAATTAGCAATAGAGATAATTAAAGAGGTAGCGTATGAATTGTAGAAAACTAGCAGTAAAAATACTAAATAGAGTTTTAAATGAAGGAGCATATTCAAACATAATAATTTCAAAAGAGTTAAATGAGGTAGAACTTTCTGATAAGGATAAAGCACTATTAACAGAAATTGTGTATGGAGTTTTACGAAGAAAAAAGACATTAGATATTATAATATCTAATTTTGTAAAAGATATAAAATTAATGGATAAAGATATATTAAATATCTTAAGAGTAGCAGTTTATCAAATGAACTTCTTAGATAAAATACCAAGTTATGCAGCCTGTAATGAAGCTGTTGAGATGGCGAAAGAAATATCAGAAAGTGATTCTAAATTGGTAAATGGAATATTAAGAAATTATACAAAGAATCCAGATGATATTGAAGTTGTAGGTAATAAAATAGATGAATATGCATACAAATTTTCATTTGAACCTTGGATGATAAGATTATTAATTAAGCAATATGGAGAAAATGTTGCGAAAAAAATAATGTCAGGATTGAATCAAATCCCTAAGGTTAGTATAAGGGTAAATGATATAAAAGCAGATTATGATGATGTTTTTGAAGAGTTAGAAAAAATGGATTATGAAATTGAAGAGGGAGTTGTATGCCCTGAAGCAATTTCAATAAAAGGTGGTAGATCTATAGAGAATAATCCACTTTTCAAAGAAGGTAAAATTACAGTTCAAGATGAAAGCGCAATGGTAATAGCTCCATTACTTGAACTTGAAGAAGGAATGAAGGTTATAGATTTATGTAGTGCTCCTGGAGGAAAAACTACTCATATAGCCGAAATACTTAATAATACTGGAGAGGTATTAGCGTTTGATATACATGAAACTAAACTTGGTTTAATAAATGAAAACTGTGAAAGATTAGGAATATCAAATGTAAAAATAAATTTAAATGATGCAACAAAGTTAAATCCGGAATTAATAGCATCTAGTGATAGAATATTAATAGATGTACCATGTTCGGGAATTGGAATAATAAGAAAAAAACCAGAAATAAAATGGAATAAGAAAAGATCAGATTTAAGGAATATCATACAAACACAAAGAGATATAATGGAAAATGCATGGCAGTACCTAAAATCTGGTGGAATCATGATATATTCAACTTGTACTTTAAATAAAGAAGAAAATGAAGAAAATATAGAGTGGTTTTTAAATACTCATAAAGATTGTAAAATTAAGAAAATCTTTATAGGAAAACAAGATAACTTAGTCTACAATAGAGATGGTTCTTTAACTATTATGCCTAATGAAAATATGGATGGATTTTTTGTGGCAAAATTAGAGAAACAATAATAGTAGGTGAAAAAAATGAAAAATTTATTAGATTATACACTAGAAGAACTTGAAATATGGATGAAAAACAATAATGAAAGTGCTTTTAGAGCAAAGCAAATATTTTCATGGCTTTATAAAGGAATTTATGAATTTGAAAATATGAAAAACTTATCAAAGACATTAGTAGAAAAACTTAAAGAAAATTTTAGTATAGATTTACCAAATATAGTGGATGTGTATAAATCTAAAATTGATGGCACAGAAAAATTTCTATTAGGTTTTAAGGATGGAAATTTAATAGAATGTGTTTTAATGAGATATAAACATGGAAATTCTATATGTGTATCTACACAAGTAGGATGTAGAATGGGATGTAAATTTTGTGCTTCGACTATAGAAGGAAGAGTGAGAAATTTAACAACAGGGGAAATTTTATCTGAGGTTATTACAGTACAAAATGAAATTGGTGAAAGAATATCAAACATAGTATTAATGGGAAGTGGAGAACCACTAGATAACTATGATAATGTAGTTAAATTCTTAGAAATAGTTTCAGCAGATTATGGATTAAATATTGGTCAGAGACATATAACATTATCCACATGTGGCATTGTTCCTAAGATATATGAACTAGCTGATAAGGGATTTAGTGTTACACTGGCATTATCCCTACATGCATTTAGTGATGAAAAAAGAAAGACAATTATGCCAATAGCAAATAAATATAAAATCGAAGAAATTTTAGAAGCATGTAAGTATTACATAAATAAGACAAAAAGACGAGTGACTTTTGAATATGCATTAGTTAAGGATGTTAATGATGGGAAAGAAGATGCAAAGGCACTTGGTAAACTTCTTAAAGGAATACTTTGCCATGTTAATTTAATACCAGTAAATGAGGTTAGAGAAAATTCATTTAAAAGATCTTCTCAAAAAGCAATAGATGATTTTTCAGAAATACTTAAAAATTATGGAATGGAAGTTACAACTAGAAGGGAAATGGGAAGTGATATTAATGCAGCATGTGGACAACTTAGAAGAAGTTATATTAAAACCCAGAAGATAGGGGGAGAATAGAATGATAGGCTTAGTAAGTGATGTGGGATTAAAGAGATCGTTAAATGAAGATTTCGCTACCTATTTGGAAAAGGATGAATTTAAAATATATGTGGTTGCAGATGGAATGGGTGGGCATAATGCTGGAGAAGTAGCAAGTAAAATGGCCGCTGAAAAAATTGTCAAATATATAGAAGAAAATTTTTCTTTTGATATAGAAGAAAAATTACTTATAAATGCAATAGAAAATGCCAATAATAGTATATTTGATTTTTCTAAAACAAATGAAATTCTAAATGGTATGGGAACCACAGTAACAGCTTGCCTAATGACTAAGAAATTCACTTATATAGCTAATGTTGGCGATAGTTCATGTTTAGGAATAAGAAATGGAGTAATAAGAAAATTAACCAAAGACCATTCTCTTGTTCAAGAATTAGTTGATTGTTGAAGTATAAGTGAAAAAGAAGCAGTAAATCATCCTAAAAAAAATATTATTACAAGAGCATTAGGAACTAATGACAATGTAAAAGTAGATATATTTCAATTTAGTAATGGAGAATATAATTGTTATATATTATGCTCAGACGGTCTTACTAATGAGTTAAGTAATGAAGAAATTTTAGATGTTATCGAAGGGGAAAATGATTATATTGATATAGCTAACAAGCTAGTATTATTAGCTAAAGAAAAAGGCGGCAGGGATAATATAACAGTATTGTTGTTTGGAGGAGAGATATAGTATGAATGGAATTGTTCTTGGTAACAGATATGAGTTATTAGAAAAAATAGGCGAAGGTGGAATGTCAGAAGTATTTAAAGCTAGATGCAATAAGTTAAATAGATTTGTTGCAGTGAAAATTTTAAAAAAGGAATTTTGTAATAATGAAGATATTGTTACAAAATTTAAAGGTGAAGCAACAGCCATAGCAACTCTATCTGACAACAATATAGTAAATATATTAGATGTAGGAACTCAAGATGATATTAACTACATTGTAATGGAATATGTAAAAGGAAAGACCTTAAAAGAGGTAATAAAAAAAGCTGGGAAAATGAATTATGAAACTGCCATTTCCATAGCTATTGAAATAGCTAAAGCTTTAGATTGTGCTCATAGAAATAATATAATTCATAGAGATGTTAAACCTCAAAATATATTAGTAACAGAAGATGGAGTGATGAAGGTTACAGACTTTGGAATAGCAAAATCTACAACATCATCTACAATTACTAATACAAGTACAATTATGGGGTCGGCACACTATCTTTCTCCAGAACAAGCTAAAGGTGGGTTTATAGATTGTAGAACAGATCTATATTCTCTCGGGGTTGTATTATATGAAATGGTTACTGGAACCCTTCCTTTTGAAGCAGATACAGCAGTAACAATCGCTATTAAACATTTGCAAGAAGCGGTAGTTCCTCCAAAGAATATTAATTCAAGAATACCAGATAGCCTAAACAAATTAATAATTAAAGCGATGCAAAAGGATCCGAATAAAAGATATCAAACAGCTAAAGAAATGATTAATGATCTGAAGAAAATTAAAGATAATCCAAATGCAATTATTGATCAAGTTGAGAATGACAATGAACATACTATAATTATGCCATCATTGACAGAAGAAATTTCAAAACAAAAAAACGTAACTAATCATTATGATGATGAATATGAAGAAGATGATGAGGACGATTATTATGATGATGATGAGGGGGGGAGTGGAATTAAAAACAAAAGTAAAATAATAAAAATTGGTATTGGAATAGCATTATCAATTATATTAATAATATTAGGAGTTACAGCATTTAAATTAGTTCAAGGATCACAAATAGCAAGTAAAGAAGTTAAAGTACCAGATATAGTTGGTAAAACTGTAGATGATGCTAAAAAGGAACTTACTAACTTAAACTTAATTTTAGTAGAAGCTGGAACTGAAGTTAGTGATAAGCCAGAAGGAACAATTCTTCAAATAAATCCAACAGCTGGAACTACAGTTAAGGAAAAAACAGAAGTAAGGGTAATTGTAAGTGGTGGAGAAACTAAACTTAAAATGCCAGATTTAAAAGAATATGATATAAATACTGCTAAAACAATTCTAAATTCTTTAGGACTTAAAATAGATAGTACAAGTGAACAATTTAGTGATAATATAGCAAAAGGACAAATAATCAGTCAAAATCCGGCTCCTGATACAGAGATAACTTTAGATGACAAGATAACAATAGTAGTAAGTAAAGGTCCAGAAATTAAACTTACAACAGTTCCTAATGTATTAGGTTACGATGTGGAAGATGCTAAAAATAGATTAAGTGATGCTAAACTTAAGTATTCAGTTCAAGAAAGAGAAACTTCAAATGAAAGTGAAAATGGAAAAGTATTAAGTCAATCTATTGAAGGAAGTAAAGTTGAACAAGGTACAACTGTTACAATTACTATTGGTAAGTATGTTAAACCTCAACAAACTACAAAGCCTGAAAATAATGGCCCTAATAACGAAACAAATGGACCTAATGGGGATAATAGTAATGGGACTGGAAACAATAACGGAAGTAATAACGGAAACAATAGCAATGAATCGAATGAAGAGCCTAATAAACCAACAGGACCATGGGATGATGATGTTACAAACCAAACAAATACATCAGGTCAAACACCAGCAACACAAAGTAATCAATAGATTTTAATAAAATAAAATGAGGGGTTAAATTTAACCCCTCATTTTTATATAATATAAATTGGGAGGAATTATATGAATGGAAAAATTATAAAGGGTATAGGAGGATTTTATTATATTAAGACAGATGAAGGATTAATAGAATGTAAAGCGAGGGGGAAATTTAGGCATAAAGATATAAAACCTATGGTTGGAGATAATGTCACAATTAAAATAGAAAATGGAAAAGGTGTTATTGAAGAAATACACAAAAGAAAATCAGAACTGCTTAGACCAACAGTTGCAAATGTATCGTTGGCATTTATTGTTTTTGCTGTTAAAAATCCAGATATAAATTTTGATTTATTAAATAAATTTTTAATATTATGTGAATATAATAGCATTGATGTTGTTGTATGTTTAAATAAGGTTGATCTTGTGTCTGAAGATGAAAAGCTAGAAATTAAGAAAAAAATAAATGATATAGGATATGAAGTTTTATTTATAAATGCTAAAAAAGGAATAGGAATAGAGAAACTAGAAAATAAACTAAAAGGAAATACAACGGTTTTATGTGGGCCATCAGGAGCAGGGAAATCCACACTTATAAATAAGCTTGCTAATAAAGAGCACATGGAAACTGGAAAAGTTAGTGAAAAGTTAGGAAGAGGTAAGCATACTACTAGGCATAGTGAATTAATAGATGTTGGAGATGGATATATTGTTGACACTCCAGGATTTTCTACACTTGAAATAAAAGATCTTATGGATAAAGATGAACTTAAATATTGTTTTCCAGAATTTATTGAGTATAATGATAAGTGTAAATATAGAGGATGCTTACATTATAAGGAACCAAAATGCATAGTAAAACAATCAGTCGAAGAAGGTAAGGTTAATAAATATAGATATGAATTTTATATAAGAACTTTAGAACAAATAATAGAGGAGGAAAAAAACAAATGGTAAAAATTGCACCATCAATATTATCAGCAGATTTTTCAAGGTTAGGAGAAGAAATAGAAAGATTAGATGCAGCAGGAGCAGATTTTATTCATATAGATGTAATGGATGGGGCTTTTGTGCCTAATATATCTTTTGGATTACCAGTAATAAAAGCTGTAAGAGATAGAACTGATAAGGTTTTTGATGTTCATTTAATGATTGCAAATCCATCAATGTATATAGATGATTTCATAGAAGTAGGAGCAGATTTAATAACTATTCACTATGAAGCAGATAAACATATAGATAGAACAATAGATTATATTAAATCAAAAGGAAAAAAAGCAGCCATTTCTATAAATCCAGGAACTCCAACAATTTTATTAAAAGATTTAATATCAAAACTTGATATGGTTTTAATAATGTCAGTAAATCCAGGATTTGGAGGACAGAAATTCATACCATATTCTTTAGATAAAATAAGAGAAGTAAAAGAAATGAAAGACAAATTGAATCCATCATTATTAATAGAAGTGGATGGAGGTATTGATAAAACTAATGTAAAAAGTGTAATAGATGCAGGAGCAAATGTAATAGTGGCAGGATCTGCTGTCTTTAATAACGGTGATATTAAAGAAAATATAAAATCATTAAGAGGTGGTAACATTTGATTGCGGCTATAATAAGTGGAGGTACTGCACCATCAGAAAGATTGTTAAGAAAATATCTTTCTAAAGTTGATTACATAATAGCAGCTGATAAGGGGAATGAATGCCTTTATAGTTATGGAATTCTACCAGATTTAATTGTTGGAGATTTTGATTCTGCTAAAAAAGAAATAATAGATGAAATGAAAAAACAAGTAAAAGAATTTTTAGAATTTCCACCAGAAAAAGATTATACTGATACAGAAATAGCTATTATTGAAGCTTTAAAAAGAGGAGCAAAGAAAATATATTTGTTTGGAGGAATAGGATCTAGGGTTGATCATACTTTGGGAAATATTGGACTTATATTAACAACAAAAGAAAAAGGGGCAGATTTAGAAATAATAGATGATAATAATAGATTGTATTTAGGAAATAAGAATATGGTTCTATATGGGGAACCAGGAGAAAATATTTCATTTCATGCATTATCTAATATAGTAAAAAATTTAAAAATAAAAGGTGCAAAATATACATTAGACGGATATGATATGAAATTATTAGATCCAAGGGCCATATGTAATGAGTTTATCAATAAACCAATAGAAATAAGCTATGACGATGGGGAATTATTAATTTTACATTCATTTGATTAAAAAGTGGAACTTTTTCAAGGCATTCTGAATATTAATATAGTAAGACAAAATTTGTTCTTAGTATTAATATTCAGGAGGAATAAGATGAAAATAATTGCATTTAAGCTACCAAGATTTCTTTCAAATATAATAAAGTTTTTTAGAAGAAAAAAGTAGAGTCTACATAAATTGCTCTAAAATAAAAAATGCAATTGGGATAACAATTGCATTTTTTATTATGAACTATA
>ERZ1036424.586-NODE-586-length-12423-cov-4.225582_pt1 | contig 12423 bp, 9 predicted proteins | sample MGYA00514221_ERZ1036424 | MGnify/ENA primary metagenome ERZ1036424 (study PRJEB33795, sample SAMN09464939) | human gut metagenome | host: Homo sapiens | place: USA: Stanford, California | collected 2016-11 | study: EMG produced TPA metagenomics assembly of the...
TGATGCTCAAGTACGTGCTGGCGATGTAAACCGGTACCCTTCCCGGATGGCGGCTCGCGCCTTATCCGGGCTACCAAACCAGCGCCCGACTCAATGGCTTTTGAGCGGGCGTTTTTCCGAAATTTTATGATCTGTGCGCCAACTGCAGGTACGCAGGCCGCCAAACGAGGAAACTAACTATTTAATGTCTATCGGCCCTATGTACACCCGAAAAATCACCCATTGGTTTGCAAGGCGATCCTTCCAGAATCGTATCTTCCTGCTGATCTTATTTACTTCGACTGTCGTCATGCTGGGCATGTCGTGGTATCTGACAGACATTACCGAGGAACGCCTTCATTACCAGGTCGGGCAACGGGCATTAATTCAGGCAATGCAGATTTCGGCAATGCCGGAGCTAGTAGAAGCGGTCCAGAAACGCGATCTCGCCAGAATCAAAGAACTTATCGACCCCATGCGTTCTTTCTCTGACGCCACCTACATTACCGTCGGCGACGCCAACGGGCAGCGTCTTTATCACGTCAACCCTGATGAAATCGGCAAATTGATGGAGGGTGGCGATAGCGATGAGGCGCTATATAACGCCAAAAGCTACGTCTCTGTCCGCAAAGGTTCGCTGGGATCGTCGTTACGGGGTAAATCGCCGGTGCAGGACGCCACCGGCAAAGTCATCGGTATCGTGTCGGTCGGTTATACCATCGAACAATTGGAAAATTGGCTCAGCCTGCAGATAAGCTCGCTACTGATCCCGATGGCGATTATCCTGCTACTGCTGCTGTTCTGCGCCCGCCGCTTCTCGTTGCATATCAAAAAACAAATGCTCAATATGGAGCCCCAGCAGCTATCGCAACTGCTCATTCAGCAAAGCGTACTGTTTGAATCGGTGTTTGAAGGGCTCATCGCCATCGACTCAAATTATAAGATAACCGCCATTAATCAGACCGCCCGCCGTCTGCTTAATCTGAGCCAGCCGGAGCCCGTACTGATCGGTAAAAAGATCAGTAGCGTCATTACGCAAGAGGCCTTCTTCTACGATGCCCCGCATGAAAACAAAAAAGACGCCATCGTCACCTTTAATCAGATCAAAGTGATCGCCAGCCGAATGGCGGTGATCTTAAATAATGCGCCTCAGGGGTGGGTGATTAGTTTTCGCAGCAAAGATGACATCAATACCCTCAGTCTGCAGCTCAGCCAGGTACAGCAGTACGCCGATAACCTGCGCGCCGTGCAGCATGAACATCGTAATCTGATCTCGACCATAGCCGGACTGCTGTTTCTCAAACGCTACGATCACGCGCTGGATCTGATTCAGCAACAGTCAGAAAGCCACCAGAAGGTGCTCGATTTTATTGCGCGTAATTTCCAGGATAACCACCTTGCCGGACTGCTGATCGGTAAATATTACCGGGCCAAAGAGCTCGGCCTTGAACTGGTGTTCGACCCATCCTGCTTCGTCGACATACTTCCCGGCGCGCTTTCGCACAGCGAATGGATCTCGATCGTGGGGAATCTTCTCGACAACGCCTACAATGCCACTTTGCGCCAGCCGCTGGGATCGAAACAAATCGAATGTTTGATTAACAGCGATGGTCATGAACTGATTGTCGAGATCGCCGATCAGGGTTGCGGTATTGACGAGGCGCTACGCGATCGCATCTTCGAACGCGGCGTCACCAGCAGCGCCAGCGGCGATCACGGTATTGGGCTCTGGCTGGTACGCAGTTACGTAGATCAAGCAGGCGGCAGTATCGTCGTCGAAAATAATATTCCTTTTGGCACCATCTTTACTCTTTATATCCCCCTGACCCGAGATGAACATCATGGATAGCATTACTACTCTTATCGTTGAAGACGAACCTATGCTGGCGGAAATCCTGGTGGATACCATCAAACAGTTCCCCCAGTTCAACGTTATCGGCATTGCGGATAAACTGGAAAGCGCAAAAAAACTGATGCGTCTCTACCAGCCGCAGCTGATCCTGTTAGATAACTTTCTCCCTGATGGCAAGGGATTGGATCTGATTCGCCACGCCGTCAATACCAACTACAAAGGGCGGATCATTTTTATTACCGCTGATAATCATATGGATACCATCAGTGAAGCCCTGCGTCTGGGGGTATTTGATTACCTGATTAAGCCCGTACACTATCAACGTTTACAACACACCCTGGAGCGCTTCGCCCGCTACCGCAGTTCGCTGCGTTCAAGCGAACAGGCCAGCCAGACCCACGTCGACGCCCTATTTAATATTCAGGCTCGCGAGCAAACAGAACCTGCCGGCGCGCCGCTGCGCGGGATCGATGAAAGTACCTTTCATCGCGTGCTGCAGCTGTTCTCCGCCCCGGAAGTGGTGCATACCGCTGACTCTCTGGCTCGCATCCTTGGCAGCAGTAAAACCACCGCCCGCCGCTATCTGGAACAAGGCGTTAAAAACGATTTTCTGGAAGCGGAAATCAGTTATGGCAAAGTCGGCCGACCGGAGCGCATTTATCGCGGCAAACATCCCTATCCTGAGCACGCCTGAAATGCTTAGTCGAGGGTATAGCTGACGATCATCTGCCCTTTTTTCATTTTCAACTGGCTGATAACGATACTTCCCAGCGCCGCCAGGCTGGCAACGTGGGTACCGCCACAGGGATAAGCCGGTAGCTCGCCGAATCCCACGGCGCGCAAGCCATTAGCGAAGGTGATGCGGCGCGGTAAATCCTGTCGTTGCCACGCGCTCACCTGTGCCAGCAGTGCGCTGGCTTCCGGTAATACGGCGCCAGCGCCGGCAGCAAACGTAATCCGCCCCTCTCCAGGCCAGTGATGCGCCTTCACCGGCCGCCAGCCTAACTGCTCGCCAGCCAGTCCCAGCAAATGACCGGCTGAGTGCAGACGGGCATGTAGCTGCCGCGCAGAGGCATCAATTCGTATCTTCACCTCGCCCAGCGGCAGCGGCTGCTCAACGATATGCAGTACGCTATCGCCGCGTGTAGCGACCGTCATTACGACCTGCTCGTCGATCCAGCCGCTATCCGACGGCTGGCCGCCTCCCTGCGGGTGGAACAGTGTACGATCAAGTTCAATGGCGTAACGGCCATCGGCTTCGGCGCGACAGCCGATAATCTGAGCACGCCCTTCGGTGGCGTCGCTGGCGTAATAAACACGTTCAGTCATGGTTGTTCTCCTCTCTGTCAGCACAGTATATTGATAATATTGACAGCGATAATCTCCTCTACAACCAATGCACTTTTGCTCCGAGGGCACAAATGAATTTGAATCTTCTACCTGACCTCGCCCTCTTTGTACAAATTGTCGAGCAAGGCAGCTTTTCCGCCGTCGCCCGCCAGAATGGCATTACCCCCTCCGCCGTGAGCCGCAGCGTCTCGCGGCTGGAGCAGGAAATGAGCTGCAAGCTGCTGCACCGAACCACCCGCAAACTACGACTGAGCGATGCCGGGAAAGCGGTATATGAATCTGCGCTTGAAATGCTGGAAGCAGCGCGACAGGCCATGGACTCCGCCGGGAGTACCCAAACGGTGGCACAGGGCAAACTGACCCTGAGCGTGCCGAAGGCCGTCGGACGCTTTGTCATCCATCCGCTGATGATGGAGTTTTTCAACCGTTATCCGCAGGTAGACGTCTGTTTACGATTAGAAGATCGCGATCTCGACTTTATTGATGATGGCATTGATCTCGCGCTGCGCATTACCCATACCCCTTCTCCAGGCCTGCATGGCAAACCGCTGATGCCGATCGCTCATCTCATCTGCGCCACTGAGGAATACTTACAGCGCCACGGAATGCCGCATACCCCACAAGATCTGCGTACGCATAGCTGTATCAGCCTTGGCGAAACGCCCGCCGACGCGCGGTGGAAATTTCGTCGTGAAGGCAAAAGCGAAACGGTGCAGACGCATGGACGCTACGCCGCTAACCACACCGCCGTGCGTCTCGATGCGGTTAAACAGCATCTGGGGATTGGCAGCCTGCCGCTGTTTACCGCCCGCGAAGCGCTGGCAAAAGGTGAAATTGTGCAAGTGCTGGCGGAGTGGGAGTTTATCAGCAGCTACTCTGGCAACCTGTGGCTACTGTGGGCGGGACATAAGCATATGCCCGCCAGAATGCGGGTGATGATTGATTATCTTAGCGAGAAGGTGCCGGCGTTGAACGCAGGCAACACATTGTCGGCCGCCAACTAAAACGTGTTCATATTTTCCAGAAGCTCATCTGCTGACAGCAAAATAGCTGCCAGCAGGGATTAGAATCAATTAATGGCCGTTTATTAATTGATTTTTATTATAATTAATAAGGCCACCGGCTTTGATAATCTCTTGTTCCGATGAGGTTAATTTCTCCATATAAAGTGTTAACTGCCGCACCGGTCGATTACCGTTAACCACAAAAGCGGTGATATCACTTAAATCGCCCTTCAGCGCGCTTTTTATTGCCGGGATATAGATAAAATCACCGACCTCAAAATCAGGCGCCTCTTTCATCTGCAGCGGCAGCATCCCCCAGTTAATCACATTGGAACGATAGCGCTTGGTCGCATACTCCTGGCAAATATTTGCCAGCCCGCCCAGGACTCGCTGGCAGCTGGCCGCCTGCTCTCGCGCCGATCCATCACCGGGCTTCACCGCATAGATCATGCTACCAATCTCCGTCTGTGCCGCAGTTATTTTATCCTGACCTGGCAGCAGCCGTATCTGGGAAAATATATTTTCCAGCGGTGGATTTAAACGGCAAACATCCTCACCATTGACGCGTTGTTGCTCAATGGCGGCAATTTTTTTAGCCCTCTCTACATACTGCGGATCGCGGCGGGAAAGGGTAAATTCTGCCAGTCCTAATGGGTTTGAACGAAACGATGATGTTTCACCTGACGGTATCAGTTCGTCGGTAGTGGTCACCGGATCCATTATTTTTGAAGTAACGGCTAATAGAATATTATCCGTTAAGGCATTCATTTCCGGCCAGTCTTTTATATTTGGGCCATAGATCAGCGGTTGCTGCGTAACACCTTTAACGAATCCCTGATAAACCCGATTTTTATAGGGAGAAACATCAAATTCATATTCCTGAGCTTCGTGCCAACAATCGAGCTCCGCCGCCGAGGTTAACAATCCCCCGTTAGCGGCCGTCGCGGCAATTGAACGCGCATCCATCAGTGCCACCGCTGACATTTGCCCATTTCCGGGTTTGGAACCTTCACGGTTCGGAAAGTTACGCGTCGTATGACGGATGCTCAAGCCGTTATGCATCGGGGTATCGCCGGCACCAAAGCAAGGGCCGCAGAATGCGGTACGAATAATGGCGCCCGCGCTCATTAAATCATTAATCATTCCCCGTTTCGTTAACGCCATCAGCACCGGCTGAGAAGAAGGATAAACAGATAGTGAGAAAATATTGTCGCCACAGGAATGATGCCTCAGGGCATTAGCCGCCTGCGCCACGTTGACATAGTTCCCCCCCGCGCAGCCAGCGATAATTCCCTGCTGAACGCGTAATTTACCATTCTCTATTTTGTCCAGCAGAGATAGCTTCGCGCGCCCCAGCGAGATTTTCTCAGATTCAATTTCAACTTCGCGTAAAATGTCCGGCAAATTCTGATTAAGCGTATCGATTTCATAGACATTGGCAGGATGAAACGGTAACGCGATCATCGGCTTGATGGTGCTTAAATCGATCTCAATGCAGCCATCGTAGTAAGCCATCTCTTTGGCTGACAGCGCCCGATAGTCTTTCTCTCTACCATGAAGCCGCAAAAAGGTTTTCGTCTCTTCATCGGTCTGCCAGATGGAAGATAAGCAGGTGGTCTCAGTAGTCATGACGTCAATACTGTTTCTATAGTCGGTCGACATACTGGCCACGCCGGGGCCGACGAACTCCATCACTTTGTTCTTCACATAACCGTTTTTGAATACCGCGCCAATTAATGCCAGCGCAATATCCTGAGGGCCAACGCCAGCGGCAGGTTTACCGGTTAAATACACCGCGACGACCTCGGGATAATCAATATCCCAGGTGTTTCCCAGTAGTTGTTTAACTAGCTCACCGCCGCCTTCACCGACGGCCATCGTCCCCAGCGCGCCATAACGCGTATGGCTATCCGAGCCCAGTATCATTTGGCCACCGCCGGCCATCATCTCGCGCATGTATTGGTGAATAACGGAAATATGCGGCGGTACATAAATGCCGCCATATTTCTGTGCTGATGTAAGACCAAAAATATGATCGTCGCTGTTAATGGTACCGCCCACTGCACAAAGTGAATTGTGGCAATTGGTTAAAACATACGGCAAGGGGAAGCGCGTCATTCCAGAGGCCTTGGCCGTCTGGATGATGCCCACGAAGGTGATATCATGGGAAGCCATGGAATCAAACTTTATTTTTAATTTCTGTTCATCGCCAGAAATATTATGTGCTGACAGTATTGACCAAGCGATGGTTCCCTTCCGCGCAATATCTTTAGCGACAGGATTTGCACATTCCTCTTCTGGAATAATCCCGTACTGATGGGATAAATATACCCCACGATCGTGTAATTTGATCATGACTAGCATCCTTTAATATAGACTAAATAATAACGGTGTTTTTATTCGTAACTCTACGAATAAAAAGGAAAGAATATCGGCAGCAAAATAAAACTAACAATTACCGAGATGACAATCAGAGGTAATCCGACTCTGACATAATCCATAAAGCGATATCCCCCGGCGGAAAAAATCATCATATTCGCTGGCGTCCCGACCGGCGTCGCATAGGCACATGAACAGCCAATGACAATAGCCATCAGCACCGCTCGCGGATCAGCGCCCATTGAGTTTGCAATAGACAAGCCAATCGGAATAAGTAAAGCCGCCGTTGCTGTATTCGACATAAAATTGGTTAATACGCAGGAAATTATCAAAACGGCACTTAATAATAAGAACGGTGAAGCCTGTTGACCAAGCAGATCGATAATTGAACGGGCCATGATTGCACCAGCGCCAGTAGTTTCGAGTGCTTTCGCTAAAGCTAATGTGCCACCAAAAAGGAAAATCGTCTGCGAGTCAATTGATTGGTAGGCCTGTTTTTCAGTAATCACTCGCGTAATAACCAAAAATAAGGCGCCAATTGAACCGATAATCGCAATTGGCAAACCAATGACGTTCTCAAAAATCATGCCCAGTACGGTAAATACCAGCACTAAAACAGCGATCACCTGCTTGTGTTTTGGACAGTCAACCTTTCTACTCTTTTCAGCTTTTACCGTTACACTCACAGATTGTGCAGGTAACAGTTTATAACCGATGGTCAAAAAGTAGATCATCCCGCAAAGCAGCATGGGAATGCCCAGTTTTGCATACTCGAAAAAACCGAAGCGTTGACCAACTTGTTCAAGCGCCGACTGGGCGATCAGATTACCCGGCGAGCCAATAAGCGATAAGTTTCCGCCCAACGCCGAAGCAAACGCTAATGGCATTAGCAAACGAGATTGCGCATAACCAGACTTGATGGCGGCGCCGATGACCACAGGAATCAATACCGCAGCCGTTCCCGTATTAGACAGAAAGCCAGAGAGTATTCCGCAGACCAACATAATAATAACGATAAGTTGCTTCTCTGAGCGGGCGTAACGGGTAACTATTCCGCCAATTTTATCCGTCACTCCCGTCTCAAATAATGCGCCACCAACCACGAACATTGCCACAAATAAAATAACATTCTGATTAATAAACCCCGCGAAAGCCGTTTTTACATCAAAAACACCAGTTACGACTAAAGTAATACAGACGATCATAGCCGTAGCGGCTAAAGGAATTTTTTCCCAAACAAACATCACAATTGAAAATAACAACAGTGACAATGTAATTGCTACTGGTGACATAAATATATAACACCTCTTTCAGTGTGTGAATTTAATAGTTAGTCTAAGCAGGTGATGCACCATTTTAAAAAATCAAATTATAGTTAAATGACTTTCCAGTACATTAATAATTCCCACCACCAAACCCCTACGGTGATATGCAGGATAAAAGTCAATAGCGCTAATATACCGCCAACAATCCACCACGATTTAATATCATTATAACCAACCCCGAATATGACCGGGCCAGCAGCACCACCATAATGAGTGACCATACCGCCATAGGAATTACTAAACAGCAGAGCTAACGCGGTTAACATAACTGGCGCGCCGGAAACGTTCGCCAGCATAGCAAACACCGGAACCATCGCCACAATATAGGCGCTGCCCGAGGCAAAGAAATAACGAACCAGTATACTCAGCGCGACGATGACAACGAAAGCCAGCGTGCTATGACTGCCAAATGAAATGTTATCTTTCAGCAGTTCGGCCAACCACAAGAAAAAACCAACTTTGGAAAGTAAAGAACTCAAACCAATGATACCGCCGTACCAAATTAGCGTGTTCCAGCCACCTTTATTTTTAATGACATCATCCCAGGTAACAATTTTCAAAATCAGCATTAGCGCCATAACGCAAATGGCTACCGTTGATTCATTGACCCCAAGCGAAGTGCTAAATACCCAGCCGGCTAATGCCATCACAAACAAGCAGGAGAGCATTTTTTCACGCAGGGTCATTGGTCCTAAAGACTCAAGGCCTTCTTTAGCAATTGCTTTATTATCTACTTTTTTTAATTCTGGCGGATATAGCTTATAGGTTATAAGCGGTGTTAGTAACAGCATGATTAAACCTGGCAATATGCCGGCCAACGCCCATCCGCCCCAGCTCAATTTGATATGGCAAATATCCTCAATCATTTTGAGCGCCAGAATATTACCCGCCATGGCGGTAAAGAACATATAACTGGTCGTTTTGGTAACCATATAGACGTTCATCATTAAATAATGACCAACGCGTTTTGCCGTATGCTCCGGTTCCGATCCTAGCGCGACAGCCACGCTATTGATGATTGGTAAGACGATTCCGCCGGCACGAGCCGTATTCGACGGTGTCGCGGGTGAAAGAATCAGATCAAGAAAGGCGGTAACATAGCCTAAGCCGAGTGTGGTATTGCCAATCTTGCCAATAAGAATATATGCAATACGTTTACCTAAACCAGTAATAACAAAAGCGGCACTTAAGGTAAACGCAGAGAAAACCAGCCAGGTAGTCCCCGACGCATAGCCACTTAATACACTCGATGATTTTATTGAACCATCGCCTAAATTGCCAATGACAACCATGGAAGCAGCCACGGCGACTAACAGTATTACTGGTTCAGAAAATGGTTTAATCACTAAACCAACAATTGCTGCCAGATATATACCTGACAATACCCATGCAAGTTCAGTCAACCCAGCCGGGGCCGGAAATAGACTAATCAGCAATGGAATGGCAACAAGCACTAATAGCTTGCATAATGTTTTTTTATCCATTTTAATCCCTTACCTGAATGAATGTTATAAGTGCGCAGCCGCAATTATTCAGGGAGATAAACCATGCCAGAAAGAATTTTACGCGCGGTACGAATCACCGATGCGCGAATATTTTCAGGAGTTTCATTAGCATTACTTAAACTGACGTCAATACTTCCGCTAGGGTGTTCAACTCTGATTAATCCCTCACCCGACATTCTCGTCAGCTCGTTAACTACGGTATCAGCAATAATACAAGAACTCGCCAGACCGATAGCGCCCGTAATAGCCAACGATTTATGACAGTTATGGGGCATGAAATACCGCACACTCAGCGTTCCGCCGTGTTGAGGTGGAGCAACCAGCACTGGTTTAGGTATTACCATATTCGAGACATCGCCAAATCCCATTGCCACGCCTGCTTGCTTACGTATTGATTCAAGACGCTGAAAAAATTCTTTATCCTGATCTAATTCCGCCGCCGATTCATACCCTGTTTTACCCAAGCTATGCGCTGGAATAATAACCATCGGCATCGCCATATCGATACAGGTGACGCGAATATCATCAAAAATATCAACCCGGTTGCCGGTTGGGAAAAGCTGGCCTGATTTCGCCCCGGCGGCGTTTAAGAATGTCAGGCCTACCGGGGCCGCATGCCCAGGAACGCCGTCAATATGGGTATCCCCTTCATAAACGACCTGACCGTTCGGCGTTTGAATATCTGCGTCAACAAAGGTGTTGGTATTGACGTTTCTGATACGCACCCGCGTTACCGGGGAATTCGCCGCGACAAGTCCTTTTTCGATAGCAAACCCGCCCACCGCGCACAGCATATTGCCGCAATTCGGCGTGGTATCTACCCGGCGTTCATTGACAATGACCTGTACAAATAAGTAGTCAATATCCGCTTGCTGGCTAGTCGATTGACTGACAATAGCCACTTTACTGGTTTGCGGACTCCCGCCGCCAATGCCATCAATTTCCAGTTCATGGCCAGAACCCATGATAGTTAATAATGTTTCATCACGTTTTTGAATATCTTCTGGTAGATCATCTGCTAACAGGAAAGCGCCTTTTGATGTTCCACCACGCATGAGAACACACGGAATTTGTTTCATAACATGTTCCTTACAAATATAAAAGATTAAATAAACGGGGCGTGAATTTAATGCACTTAATGTATTTAAAGTTTTTTATTTACTTTATTATTCATTTACTCGCACAACCGTTTACCATCTGATTCTACTTGCAAGGAAGATAGTGATTGATAAAATATAAAAATAAGACTTATACCTACAAAACATTAATAACAACTATCGCCATGGCAATAATTAACAGAGCCATTCTATATATAAATTATTTATTTCTGATTACGGAGCAGCAATGAACAATGAACTATCCGGAATGAAAGCTTTTGTCACTGTTGCCGAGCTGGGTTCATTTAGCAAAGCGGCAGAAGTACTTAACCTGACGCAACCCGCATTGACCCGCAAAATACAAAAAATAGAAAGTAACCTCAATACAGCCCTTTTCGAAAGAACCACCCGAAAAATCATGCTCACTCAAGCAGGAAAAATGCTTCTTCCAAAGGCAAAGTCACTGATTGCCAGCCTTGATGCCGCCATTTTTAACATCAGCAACCTGACTTCTAATGTGCATGATACAGTAACGCTTTCTTGTATCCCGACGGCGGTATTTTATTTTTTACCTCGCGCCATCGTTCAATTTAATCAGCGCTACCCCCACATCAAAGTTCGAATTTATGAACAAGGTATAGAAAATTGCATGGCCTCGGTGAGAAAAGGCGAAGTCGACTTTGGAATAAATATGAACTTCATCACACATCCCGACATCGAATTTAGCCCACTCGTTAATGAACCCTTCGTGCTGGCCTGCCGGCAGGATCATCCGCTGGCCAGTAAAAAATTAGTGGAATGGCGGGAGCTCGTCTCGCAGAGATTAGTTGGCGTCAGACGCTCGAGCGGTAATCGGCAACTGATTGAAAGTTGCCTGCAGGATAAGCCATGGAAATTAGATTGGTTTTATGAAGTCAGACATTTATCCACCTCTCTGGGTCTGGTCGAGGCGGGGCTTGGCATATCGGCTCTGCCCTGTCTGGCCATGCCGCATCACGCCAACAGCGCTGTCGTCAGCGTGCCGCTGGTTGAACCGGTCATCAGGCGCACGCTGGGTATGATTCGCGTTAAAAACCGTCCACTTTCCGCCGCGGCTGAACGCTTCGCTTCATTATTGCTACTCATGTGGACGGATGAAGCGAGCGAGTTATGGTGTAATGTAGTCGATTCACACCAGCAGCTATAACTGTCACGGCGCGAGAGCGAAAACCTCCGCCGCCCAACGTTGAAAGCCCGCGACATCCAAATCCAGCGCCACCTGTGCGTTGGCCGGTTGTCCCAGACGCCCTTCGATATCCACCACGGTGGTGCCAGCCGTCCAGGTCCCCTGCGTCTCTACCGCCACAAAGCAGGGTTTAAGCGTAAACAGATCCGGACGAACCAACCACGCGATAGCGCATAGATCATGCATTCTCAGACCGCTGCTCATACTGCCACTGCGATAATGACTAAATAGCGCATGAAGCATTTTGCCCGTTTGATTGAGCGTGGGCAGAGTGACCAGATAGTCCGCACTCAGCATCGCTTTATTGGTGACATCCAGTCCGCACATCACAATCTCCAGCCCGCTCTGGAAGACTTTAGCGGCGGCTTCAGGATCGATGGCGATATTAAACTCGGCGTTGGGGGTAAAGTTGCCGCGCCCGGCCGAGCCGCCCATCAGCACCAGCCGACGAATATTAAACAGGCACTCAGGGTACTGCGTAATCAGCAGGGCAATGTTGGTTAGCGGGCCGATGGCCACCAGGGTCACGGGTTCCGGCGCGTGCATCAACACATCGCGGATCGCCTGAAACGCCGGTTTTGCCAGCGGTTGACGGTTATGTTCGACGAAATCATAGCCCTCCATACCGGATTCACCATGCACCGAGGCAGCATCGCGCAACGGACGTACCAGCGGCATCGACGCGACTTGCGCCAGCGGTACATCGG
>ERZ1036424.587-NODE-587-length-12378-cov-78.058265_pt1 | contig 12378 bp, 2 predicted proteins | sample MGYA00514221_ERZ1036424 | MGnify/ENA primary metagenome ERZ1036424 (study PRJEB33795, sample SAMN09464939) | human gut metagenome | host: Homo sapiens | place: USA: Stanford, California | collected 2016-11 | study: EMG produced TPA metagenomics assembly of the...
ATCATATGATTGATTACCTATCATTGTTCAGTTTTCAAAGATCTGTACCAGTTAAACCAGGTTTTATCTAGCTTTGAAGCACTTTCTTTCGAAGTGTTTCATCAACTGGCGACTAGATTATAATAACATGTTGTCACTTTCATGTCAACATCTTTTTATAATCTTTTTTAGAATTCTGTAATTTCTGTTTCAACCAGGAATTACATTTTTATTCTAAAACGATTATCAACAAACATAGATTTTATCTAGTGTTTGCTAACTAATAAACAGTCGCTTCGAACGACTGTATAGCTATTATAGTACAAAGAACTGAGGTACGCAACCCCTAATTTTAAAATTTTGCAAACTTTTTTCTACCTCTCTTTATATGGTAGATTCTTGTATTTTCCATACTATATATAGTACTTATTAATAATATAAATAAAAACAACGCCATCCAATCGGATGGCGTTGTTTAATAAGGATTTGTGTTCCCTAGTCGGGGGTCCAGGGTACAGGGGCCCTCACAAACTCATTATAAGGGCCATTGTGTCATTGTAGATACGCGTGCATGTAAGGGATACACGTATATCATCAGTATGTATTAGAGATCAACTAAGCCTTTTAACGAGAGAAGAAAAGGCTACAATATCTACATTACTATAGATATCATTTATTGTTGAATCGCACTGCGCAAATCAACTTTGTTGTAGTCATTGCTACCCATTGGTTCGTTGATAGCTTTGCGAAGGTCTACTACGTGCTCATCAGCAGCAGTTGGTTCTTCGCTTGCTTTGTTTTTAACTGTTTCTTTAGATGCGAACCAGATTGTTTCGTTCATGTAATGACGAAGTTCTTCGTTAGATACATGTTCTTGCTCTTGCGCAAGGATATCCAAGATTGCATCTTCTAATGCTTGTGCTTCGTCGTCAGTCATAGGACCGCCTACTTGTTTTTGCTTTTGTACAACTTCGTTAACACGATCTACCATGCCACGCAATACGTTGTAACCATAGCTATTTACGAAGCCATCTTTTTCATTGTATTTAGGCGTTTCAAAGTATTCGTATTCGTTTTTGTTTCGGTTTTCACCGTTCCAATTTAAAGCTGTTTCAAAGCCATGTACGCGACCAAGGGAGTGCGTACGGAAGTAATCAGCATAGTTATGTTTATCTTTGGAATGCAACCATTTTTTATCAGCTTTAGTCAATTGTTCATGATTGTCGCGTTTAGCTTTTGCTAACGCGATTTTTTGTTCAGCATTTTCCCATGCTTTCACATAATCATGAAGAGATTGTACTACTTGTGGGCTAGCCACAGGTACCAATACAACATTGCTCAAACCAGGTGCGGATGCAGGGTTTGGCAAGATCAAGTTATCATCATATGTTGGTGCGCTTGCTGCGTGACCAGTGATGGATGCTGCGCTCATTAAAAGTGCCGCTGTGAAAGCAAGCATTGTAGATTTTTTCATATCTATTCCTCTTTTCATAGTCGAATTAATGTGCTGGTTCAGGGTTCCCGAAGGAACCCGTACCAGTTGTATCCTTTTGATAACTAGGATTTCTAGTTTTTCTGAAAGTATAACCAGGTCATGTGACCTAATTACTCGAACACGCCTTAGGATGGGCGCCCCTAGAAGGGGCTTTCACCATCACAAGAGACATATTACATACCCATTTTCGCCATCATTGCAGCCATTTGAGCTTTCAATACTTCTACTTCACTTTGTAGACCAGCGTTTTGAGCTTTAATTTGTTCGTTTTCATATTTCAAGTCAGATACTTCACCTTTTAATCCGGCGTTTTGAGCTTTCATTGCTGCCATTTCAGTTTGTACTGCGTATGCAGAGCTGATAGGGCCTTTGCGGTAGCGGTCTGCTACAGCTGCTTCAGCATCTCTGTTACCAACTTTCCAAGTTACACCAGCGTTTGCCATCATGTGGCTAGAACCGCCAGCCCAGGACAAGCCGCCATGGAACATTGTGGACTCGTTTTTGTAATGAGCTACGCCCACTGCAATCGCGGAGTTACCACGGTAGTTACCGTAACCAGCCATGATTTGAGTTGGTTCCAATGGATCGTATTGCATAGGTTTCAATGCGGACAATGCTGCACCTTGTGCACCTACACGACCGATTTCTTCGTTCAATTGATCAACGCGAGGGTCAACTGCGCCTTTTACGGAAAGGTCATAGTTTAAGCCGCCATCAGCAGATTCAGTTTTCTTCAATACTACGGATTGGTCATCAGATGTCAATGTAGTACGGGAATCTTTCAACTGTTTAACGTTTACTGCATCAGTATCATTAGTGCCTTTTTGAACATTAGTGATTTTGTTACCACCCATGTTGAGGTTGCCACCAGTGATATTTACAGTATCGCCACCGAAGGATACTTTAGGACCATTGGAGTTATTGGAAATGGAAGTGATGTTAGTGAGGTCACCTTTCACGTCGAAGGATACTTTACCGTTCGCATCAGTGTGAGCAGTAGTATTTACGCCGTTGGAGAAGTCTAAACCTTCAGATAACATTACTGTTCTAGCATTGCCACCATTTTCTTTGTAAGTCAATGGAATTTGTTTAGCTGCTTCGTTACCATTGAAGTTAACTTGGTAGTTAGTTGTATGGTTAGTAGCATTTGGTTGAACATCTACAGTGATTGCTTTGTTGTCACCTGTTACAGTAACTGCTTCACGAGCTGCATCTTTAACGTCATTTTTATCTACAGATACTTCGTATGTTGCACCAGCTGCACCGAATGTATCGCCAGCTTTAGGAGCTACTTTAGCGATGTTATTAGCATCAGCTTTAGCTTGTACTTTTTCAGTAGATTTTTTAGCTGCTTCTTGTTGAACAAGTTTCAATTGTTCTTCAGTTGCTGCACGACCTTTAGTTGCGAAGTCAGCGGAATCAAGAGTTTTGTTAGTTAAGCCAGTGATGTCACCAGTTTTACCATCAAGCTTGATTGTGTTGTCGCCAGCTACGTTAACTACTTGGTCACCTTTGAATTCTAATTTACCGTCCCCTTCGTTGTTAGTGATGGAAGTGATTTTGTTCAAATCGCCTTCAACATTAACTTTGTAAGGGTTAGCTTTAGAACCGTCGCCAGTCACTTTAGTGTTTTGACCGTCAACAAGGTTAGTTTTAGCTGCTTTCAATTGACGTACGTTAACCGCATCAGTATCGTTTACACCGTCATCAACGTTAGTAATTTGTTTATTACCAGCATTGATGCCATCTTTAGTTACGGATGGGCCATTGTTGATTACCAAGCCACCATCAGTGATCTTAGTATCGCCAATTGTTACGGAACCTTTATTAGTAAGATCTACATTGTTGCTCAATGCATATTCTACTTTAGCACCGTTTTCGTCGCTAGTTTGTTTAACAGTGAGGTTTTTACCGCCGGAGAATTCAACAGTTTTACCATCAGTAATTCTCTTAGCTGTTGTTTCAGAATCAGCAGTAGTATTACCAGAAGATTTAACGTTGAAGCTGTTCATTGTACCAAGGCCAGTACCGCTAATTGTCATTTCGCCATTAGCAGATTTGGATACTGTGATACCGTCAGCACCTTTAACATTTACTTTACCGCCGTTAGCTGGAACATCTGTGCCATTAGCTTGGATTGTCCAGATATCGTCAGTGTTAGCGAATGTTTTGTCACCGTATTTAATACGGTCTCCATCTTTCTTAATTGTTGTGTAGTTATCAGGTGTACCTAAGTGGATTTCCTTAGTTTGGATGGAGTCGATGCCTTTGATGTTTTTATTCAAGCGAATGTTCAAAGTATCGTTACCATCAGCAGTTACAGCGATGTTACCTGCAGCAGATTCAAATGTTTTTTCTTGCTCTTCAGTAACGCCTTCACCTTTAACTTTAACTGTGGAGTTAAGTTTGTTTTTGTTTACAACGCTTTCGTTGTTACCAGTGAATTTCAAGCCGTCATCAGTAGTAGCAACTTCGTGTTTGTTGTTGTTGCTATCTTCGTAAACAATACGAGTCATACCGTTAGTACCGTTTTTACCGTCTACGCCGTCTTGACCATTAGCACCTTTGAAAGTAAGACCATCTTTACCGTCTTTACCATTCAAGCCGATAGAGCCATCTTTACCGTTGATTACAACAGCAGAGCCGTCTTTACCGTTTACACCGATCTTACCGTCAACACCTGGTTTACCATCTTTACCATCATTACCAACTTTGATATCGTCGGACAATGCATAGTTGTAAGTGTGGTTGCCAGTTACTGCATCAACGATTTGTTCAACAGTTAAGTTTTTACCTGCACCGAAGTTTACAGTTGTGCCAGGTTTTACGATTGTTGCACTGTGATCGCCTACTGTGTTACCAGTAACGTCACCTTTCCAACCGGAGTTGTTGATTGTATCTACAACAGTTTTAACTGTAGCGATACCATTTTCACCATCTACGCCTGGTTTGCCGTCAACGCCGTCTCTCACTTTACCAAGTGTTACGTCGTATTTAACAACACCATTTGCATCAACGGAAGCTTTAGTGTAGTTACCGTCAACGAAGTTCAAGCCTTCAGACAATTTAACTTTTTGTTTAGCACCGCCGTTAGCTGTGTAGTTAAGTTCAGCATCGCCAAGGTTAGTTGCTTTTGCATTTACTGTGTAAATGTTTTGACCATCAGCACCAATTGTTTTATCAACTGTTACGTTGTCACCAGCTTTAACTTCTGTCTTAGCGGATTTCAATTGTTTTACGTTAACTGCGTCAGTATCATTTACGCCAGCTTTCACGTTAGTGATGTTCAAATCACCAGCATTGATACCACCTTTAGTAATGGATGGACCATTGTTGATTACCAAACCACCGTCAGTGATCTTAGTATCGCCAATTGTTAAGGAACCTGCTGGAGTCAAGTTGATGTTTTGAGCCAATTGAACTTTCAATTTACCATCTACGTTGTTCACGCCGATGTTGTTGTCAGTCAATTTAGTGCTGTTTGCACCACCAACGATATCCATTGTTTGGTTCAATTTCTTAGCGATTACTTTGGATTTATCTGCGCCTTGTGCATCGTCGCCAGCATATTTCATGCCGTCATCCAATGTAGCCACTTCGTGTGTATTCTTGCTGTTATCTTCGTATACGATACGAGTGATACCATCTTTACCGTTTACACCAGGTTGACCGTCTTTTGCTTTCATAGTAAGACCGTCTTTGCCGTCCTTACCATTTAAGCCGATGGAGCCGTCTTTACCGTTGATCACAACGGAAGAACCATCTTTACCGTTTACACCGATTTTACCGTCAACGCCGTCTCTACCGTCTTTGCCGTCGTTACCAATCTTGATATCGTTAGCCAAGTCGAATTCAACCTTAGCGCCATCGTTGTTGCTAGTTTGTTTTACAGTCAAGTTCTTGCCTGCTGCCATTTCAACTGTTTTACCATCAGAGATAGTTTTTGCAGCTGTTTCAGAATCAGCAGTTGTGTTACCTGTGGATTTCACATTCCATACAGATTGTGCAGCACCAGGAGCTACATGCAAGTCGTAAGTCACTTGGTTCCCGTTTTCAGTTTTGTTAATTGTTACGGAGTTATCGTTAGATGTAACAACTGTACGAGCATCTTTCAACTGTTTAACGTTAACTGCGTCTGTATCGTTTACGCCAGCTTTTACATTAGTAATGTTCAAGTTACCAGCATTGATACCAGTCTTAGTAACGGATGGACCGCCTGTAATTGTTAAACCACCATTGTTGAGAATTGTGTCACCAATTTTCAAGGAACCATTTGGTGTTAAATCAACATCATTGGACAATGCATATGTGTAAGTATGTTCACCAGTTGCATTATCAATATTTTGAGCAACAGTTAAGTTTTTACCTGCTGCATAAGAAACAGTTTTACCATTTGCTACAGGTGTAACAGCATGGTTACCAACTACATTACCTTTAGCGTCAGTAGAGAAGGAATAACCGTCTTTGATTTGATCAGCCAAACCGGACAAGTCGATTTTCGCAATTGTACCAGCTTGGTTAGCGCCGTTGCCATCGTTGTATTTCAATGTTACGGATTTGCTTGCTGTATCGTAAGCGTAAGATGTAGTTGTTTCACCAGTACGATTAGATGTAGTAGGAGCAATGTGCAAATCGTTAGCTTTGGAAATTGTCTTAACGTCGCCGATGTTAGCACCGTTTGTATCATCAGTGGAGTTGTTATTTACGATACCAGATTTAAGGTTCGTAATGTTGTTGCCACCCATGTTCACATTGCCGCCATCGAATTTGAATTCGTTGCCGCCGATTGTGAAAGTAGCAGGGCCTTCGTTTTTAATAGTCTTGATGTTAGTCAAGTCACCAGCTAAACCGAATTCTACTTTAGCACCGTCGTTGTTGCTAGTTTGTTTAACAGTCAAGTTTTTACCTGCTGCCATTTCAACTGTTTTACCATCAGTGATAGTTTTTGCAGTGGTTTCGGAATCAGCAGTTGTATTACCAGAGGATTTCACATTCCATACGGATTGTGCAGCACCTGGAGCTACATGCAAGTCGTAAGTAACTTGGTTGCCGTTTTCAGTTTTGTTAACTGTTACGGAATTATCGTTGGAAGTTACTACTGTGCGAGAATCTTTCAACTGTTTAACGTTAACTGCATCAGTATCGTTTACACCAGCTTTTACATTGGTGATGTTCAAGTTACCAGCGTTGATACCAGTTTTAAGAACAGATGGGCCACCAGAGATAGTCAAGCCACCGTTATTAACAACAGTATCACCAATAGTTAAGGAACCAGATGGAGTCAAGTTTACGTTGTTGTTAAGATCGTATTTAACTATACCATCAGCAGCTACGGAAGCTGTTGTGTTGGAACCATTTGTGAAGTTCAAACCTTTATCCAATGTAACTTTTTGGTCGTTAGAGCCATTCGCTTTGTATGTCAAAGGAATTTGTTTAGCCGCTTTATCGCCATCGAATGTTACTTGGTAAGTTGTGTTATGGTTTGTTTCATCTTGAACAGGTGTAACAGTGATTGGGTTGTTGCTATTGTTTGCATTGTTTACAGTCACTGCTTCACGAGCTGCATCTTTAACAGCATTACGGGAAACATTTACTTCGTATTTAGCATTTGCATCACCAGTTTGTTTACCGTCAGCTACAGTGATGTCAGCGATGTTAGTGTCGCCTGCAGCAGCAGATTTTTTAACTACGCTTTCAACAGCAGCTTTATCGCCTGTTGGCAAGTTGCTCAAGTCGATCTTAGCTGTTTTGTTCACTGTATTATCATTGCCATCAACATATTCCAATGTAACTGTTTTATCAGCGTTCACTGTGTATGTTTTGTCTTTGACATGAATGTCATTAGCTTTGGAGATACGTTTAACGTCGCCAATGTTAGCAGCGTTATTGATCACATCGCCACCAGATTTAAGGTTAGTGATGTTGTTGTCGCCCATATTCACATTGCCGCCATCGAATTTGAATTCGTTGCCGCCGATTGTGAAAGTAGCAGGGCCTTCGTTTTTAATAGTCTTGATGTTAGTCAAGTCACCAGCTAAACCGAATTCTACTTTAGCACCGTCGTTGTTGCTAGTTTGTTTAACAGTCAAGTTTTTACCTGCTGCCATTTCAACTGTTTTACCGTCAGTGATAGTTTTAGCAGTTGCTTCGGAATCAGCAGTTGTATTACCAGTGGATTTCACATTCCATACGGATTGTGCAGCACCTGGAGCTACATGCAAGTCATAAGTAACTTGGTTGCCGTTTTCAGTTTTGTTAACTGTTACGGAGTTATCGTTGGAAGTTACTACTGTACGAGCATCTTTCAATTGTTTTACGTTAACTGCATCAGTATCGTTTACGCCTGCTTTCACATTAGTAATGTTCAAGTTACCAGCGTTGATACCAGTTTTAGTTACGGATGGGCCACCTGTAATTGTTAAGCCACCATTGTTGAGAATTGTGTCACCAATTTTCAAGGAACCATTTGGTGTTAAATCAACATCATTGGACAATGCATATGTGTAAGTATGTTCACCAGTTGCATTATCAATATTTTGAGCAACAGTTAAGTTTTTACCTGCTGCATAAGAAACAGTTTTACCATTTGCTACAGGTGTAACAGCATGGTTACCAACTACATTACCTTTAGCGTCAGTAGAGAAGGAATAACCGTCTTTGATTTGATCAGCCAAACCGGACAAGTCGATTTTCGCCACTGTACCAGATTGGTTAACACCGTTACCATCGTTATATTTCAATGTTACAGATTTGCTTGCTGCATCGTAAGCGTAAGATGTAGTTGTTTCACCTTGACGATTAGATGTTGTAGGTGCAATGTGTAAATCGTTTTCTTTAGAAATACGTTTTACGTCGCCAATATTAGCTGCGTTATTGATAACATCACCACCAGATTTAAGGTTAGTAATGTTTTGGTCACCCATGTTAATAGGGCCATTTGTGATGTTAATGGAGTTAGGACCAAATTCCATTTTTGGACCATTTGTAGTATTGGAAATGGAATTGATGTTAACTAAATCTTTATTCACATCGTATTTAACAACGCCTTCAGCATCTACAGAAGCTGTTGTGTTTCTGCCGTTTGTGAAGTTCAAACCTTTATCCAATGTAACTGTTTGAGCATTTTGACCATTCGCTTTGTATGTTAAAGGAATTTGAGTAGCTGCTTTGTTACCATCGAATGTTACTGTGTAAGTTGTGTTATGGTTTGTTTCATCTTGTACAGGTGTAACAGTGATAGGGTTGTTAGTTGTGTTTGTAGTATTTACAGTTACCGCTTCACGAGCTGCGTCTTTTACGTCGTTACGGGATACGTTTACTTCGTAAGTTGCACCAGCGTCGCCATATTGGTCACCTGCTTGAGGAGTAACCTTAGCAATGTTTTTATCTGTAGAACTACTGGAATCAGCTTTTGCTTTCACCTTTTCAGTAGAAGCAGCTGTAGGTGTTACATTATCAACGTCTACTGTGTAAATTGTTTTCTTACCACCGTCAACAGTATTTTCTGTTACAGAAGTAACCTTCGCAGCATTTTTACCACGAACCTCTACAGTATTGTTCAATTTACCTTTAGCTTCATCGGACAAGTCAACAGCTACGTTGCTGCCAGATGCAGTTGTTTTGATGTATTGGCCATTGTTAGCACCAATTACGCCAAAGCTCAAGCCACCAGCTTGGTTCAATTTTTGAAGATCAGTAGCGCCTGTGTTACCAGTCAAACCAACTGTGTTATTGAAACCGTTATTAACGATGCTTAATTGTTCTTCAGTAGCGGCGCGACCTTTTTTAGCGAAGTCAGGAGCATCCAAAGTTACGTTAGTTAAACCAGTGATGTCACCAACTTTAGCATTCAAGTTAATATTGTGATCACCTGCTACGTTAACAGTTTGGTTACCACCGAATACAACCTTGCCATCGCCAGCTTTGTTTGTGATGGATGTAATGTCGTTTAAATCACCTTCAACGTCTACTTTGAAAGTTTTAACGCCATTGATTTCACGGTTGCTCACCTTTGTATTCTTACCATTTTCCATATCGATGGATTTTTTAGCAAGATTTTGGATGACTGTTTCGCCACCCTTGTTGATATTGGAAAGATCTTGTTTAGCAATACCTGTGATAACAGCTGTTTCGTTAGGAACGTCTTTGTTGTTACCATCAAGGTAAGTCATTGTTACTTTGCCGTTGTTATCAACTGCGTATTCACCTGGTTTAATGTGTTTTTCATTAGCTTTGGAGATACGAGTAACGTCACCAATATTAGCAGCGTTATTGATTACATCGCCACCAGATTTAAGGTTAGTAATGTTATTACCGCCAAGATCTAGGTTACCACCAGTGATACTGATGTTGTCAGGACCAAAGTGCATTGTAGTACCGCCATTATTAGTAATGGAAGTAATGCCACCAAGATCGCTATTTAAAGAGTATGTATATGTTTGTTCACCAATGGATTGGTTAATTTCTTGTTTAACTGTTAAGTTCTTACCAGCTGCATAGTTAACAGTATTGCCACTTGCTACAGTTGCAGGTTTTGCAGTGCCGTCTAAGTTGCCACCGTTAGCTTTTGCATTTGTTAAGAAGTCATATTTAGCAGCTGTGTCAGCAGCGCTGATTGTGTAAGTAGTACGACCATTTACAGTTTTTTCATCAACTGTAACATTTTTACCTGCTTTCACCATGTCTTTGTCATCAAAGCTTACAGTGATTTTGGAATCTTTTGCACCCTCATGAGCCGCTACAGTAGATACACGACCTTCACCGATTACGTTTAATTTACCGCCATCAGTTAAGAAATCACTTTTACCAGTGTTACCAGTTACAGCAACGCCAACGTTTTTCAATTGAGCTACGTTAACAGCGTCAGTGTCTGCAGTACCTGCAGCAAGACCAGTTAATTGACGAGTCATTTGCTCGCCATTGCCGATAGATACAGCAGCAGTTGTTGCTGTTTGTACATTACCTTTTAAATTTTTATATTTACGTTCATGAGGATTGGATGGGTTATAGCCAAGCACACCTTTGTCTGTAGTAGTAACAGAGGAGGAACCAAGAGCTACGCCGTTAGCGATGTTAGCTTCTGCAGCATTACCTAAAGCTGTAGTAGCCTCTTCATTTGCTTTAGATGTACGACCTAAAGCAACGCCATATTTACCGCCTGCACGAGAGCCAGGGCCTTCAGCGATAGCAGATTCACCAGTTGCTTGAGATTGCATACCGATAGCAATGGAGTTAACACCAGATGCAATAACTTTTGGAGAACCTTCACCACTTTGACCGATAGCAATGGAGTTGTTGCCAGAAGCTTCAGCACGAGCACCAACTACAGTAGCGCCAGATCCAGTAGCTTTTGTTTCACGACCGATAGCAATTGTATCTAAGTGAGTAGCAACGTTGTCACGACCGATAGCGATTTGGGAATTTTCCTTATTTATAGAACTAGGATCTCCAACAGAAGAGTCAGTTAGATTGTTCTTACCAATGGAGATACCGCCCATTGTTTTAGCGTTATTCTTTTGACCCATAGTAATAGTATCTGCTACATGGGATGTATTTTCAGAGCCAATAGCTACGGAATTTTGACCATTAGCATTGTTGCTATAACCTGCAGCAAAAGATCCAGGACCAGCAGCATTTGTATATACACCCATTGCAGAAGCACTAGTACCAGTAGCACTAGAATAGTTACCAATTACTGTAGAGTATTCACCAGCTTGTTTAGGTGTTGTTTGCCAAGAACCTTTTGTGTAATTAACATTATTATAGGAACCTACAGCAACAGCAGATTTAGCATTTGCATTACTTACATTACCTACAGCTAAAGAAGCATTACCAGAAGCAGTATTACCAGCACCAACAGCTGTAGCGGCACCACCTGTAGCCACGTTTTCATTACCTACTGCAGTAGTTGCGTTATTTGTAGATGTATTTTTAGCACCAATCGCTACTTTACCATCATGACCAGCTACATTATCCGTAGTATTTTGGTAACCTACAACGATGGAGTTTTGACCAACGTTATAGTTTTGACCATTGCTTTTTGGAGTAGTATCAGCCCAGATGTTTACATGGCTATTGCCAGTATCATAACCCGCTTGTGCTTCTTGTGGCGCAATACCGCCCATAGCACCAGCTACAGCCAAGCCAGCTAATACGCTAGCGAGAACTTTTTTCTTGCCGTTATTGTTTTTCGCAGTTTCAGGTACTACTACGTAGCAGCCTTTAGATTTGCTATAAACAACCTTAAAAACTTTATTCATAGAAACTATGAACCCCTTTCTCTCTTATAAGTTACACGAAATGCCTTATTTATACACTTTCATCTGTCTCATGAAAATCTTGTGACACACGTTCACATACTCTTCATTAAGATATTTATATAATAGCAATTTATAAACTAATTGTAAATAGAGTTTCTTCTTTTTATTAAAGAAAATTTTATATTTCTAAAATAATTAAATAAAACTTACGATTCATAAGAATAAAACGCCACATAACGTATAAGTACTAGCTTTTATATAATAGTTTTTAGATTAAATATAATACATCATATATATTTTTACGCAAATAAAGCGTTATTTAGTTTATTTTCATGTTAAATTTTAAGATTGTATGCTATTAAATCCAGTAATTCATATATAAATTTTATAAATCGACAACTCTAGATAAAACAGTATTTATATGCATTTATAAAAATTATAAAAATAAACAGAATAACTAAAATAAGTAGTTATTTTATAATTATTTATATTTTATATGTTTACACCACATATAACTTATACAGAGAGGGAAGAATCTATATTTGTTTCACCTTTAGTTCCACACTTCGTTTTGTCTTTCCAAACTAACTATAAATCAGAACCACCCGTAAAACGGGTGGTTTGCTCACGGGCTATAAGCCCGTA
>ERZ1036424.589-NODE-589-length-12330-cov-2.750876_pt1 | contig 12330 bp, 10 predicted proteins | sample MGYA00514221_ERZ1036424 | MGnify/ENA primary metagenome ERZ1036424 (study PRJEB33795, sample SAMN09464939) | human gut metagenome | host: Homo sapiens | place: USA: Stanford, California | collected 2016-11 | study: EMG produced TPA metagenomics assembly of the...
CGACCCACCAATGTAAAAAGGCGCCCTAAAGGCGCCTTTTTGCTATGCGCAGAACGCCAGATAGCGAAATGGCCTGCACAGCCAACGATGAAGAACAGGCTATCAATACGCTTCTGACGGAATTTTTTCACTTTCCACTCCAGGTTCGATAATCGCCACGACGGTACAGGGTGGCGGCGGCATGATTCCGTTGTTGATCGCTATCAGATTGCCATCCTCTCTTTGCGCAAACAGCGGTGTTGCACCGGGGTTGGTGCTGAGATATTCCGGCCAGCCAAAATTGTTATTCAGGCGAGTAACTTTCATGACCGCGCCTTTCGCTATCAGGCTACTTAGCCGTGCCCAGGTCATTTCAGTATCGAAAAGCTGTTCGTGACGCGTTTCTTTCTCACTACGTCCTTTGGTCACAGGTCCCGTACGGATTGAGAAGACGCGATTTTTACCAAATATATGCTGAAAATGCAGGGCGGTGAGCGCATTCTGGTGACGATTTGGCGACAAGGCGATTACCTGACGAACCTCACTCAGATTCAGGTAGTTTTCCGCATGTTCAGACCAGACATTGCCATAGTATGTTGGTAGCCCTTCCATTCTTGCCAGTCGGTAGTATTCCCAACTGTTATCGCTCAGTTGAACCGGAATATCGAGTTTTCTGAGCGCCTGGGCCAGCGTTCTGGCGACCGTATTCGCCCCGACAATCAGCACTCCTCGAGGCTTACGTTGCTGCACGCCAAGCCAGCGCGCCAATTGACTGCTGGTGAGGCTTTGCAAAACTACCGTACCTATAATGATTGCGAAAACGACGGTTACCAGCTGATCCGCACCCTCATAGCCATTTTTTTGCAGCGTCAAAGCAAACAGGGAACTGACGGCGGCAGCAACGATTCCGCGCGGAGCGATCCAACATAACATCAGCCTGTCACGCCAGTGCAAGCTGGAACGCCATGTCGAAACAAGAATGCATAGTGGACGGGCCACAAACTGGACGATAAGCATCAATATCAACAGCGGCCAGCCCATCGCCCAGAGTGCATGGATATCAAGACGGGCTGCCAGGATGATAAATAGCGCTGAAAGTAAGATGGCGGATAGCTCTTCTTTAAATTCAACGATATCCGCGGTCTCGACCTCTCGCATATTAGCCAGCCAGATCCCCAGAACCGTTACCGCAAGCAGACCAGATTCATCCGCCAACGTATTGGACACGCCAAACGTCAACAGAACGAGGGATAAAACAGCGAAGTTTTGCAGATAACCAGGGATCCAACCACGCCTGAGCGCATTCCCTAAGAAAACGCCAAACACCGCCCCGCTCACCAGCCCTATAACTACCGTTTTTGTAAGCATGATCAGCAAATGAAGCCATGTGCCCGTTTGCTCCTGCAAAGTAATAAACTCAAATACTAATAGGGTAAAAATCGCTCCCACCGGATCAATGACGATCCCTTCCCAGCGCAGTACCTGATTAATAGAGGCTGTTGGCCGAACCACTCGCATGAGTGGAGAAATCACTGTCGGCCCTGTAACCACCGTGACCGCCCCGATCAGCGCTGAAATCTGCGGCGTGAGGCCTAAAATTCCCCAGCAGGTTAGTGAGATAACGGCGAAGGTAATCAACATTCCAACTGTGACTAAATTGCGCACAATACCACCCAAGCCGCGAATCTCATCAAAGCGTAGCGTTAGGGCCCCTTCAAACAGAATGATGGCCACCGATAGCGATACCAGAGGGAAAAGCAGAGGACCAAATAATATATCGGGTTGCAATAAATGCACCCCGGGGCAAAGTAGTACGCCGATGAGCAGCAGCGGCAGGATAGAAGGTATGCGTAATCGCCACGCCAACCACTGAGCAAGCAGTGAGGCAATGGAAATAATTACGAGCATAAAAGGGACTGATAATTCCATTTTTACCATTCTCAAATAGCGTGTGGAAAATTCAACAGCTCGGCCGCCCGACAATGACACGCTCCGCTCTATTCTCTGTATAGTGTAAACAAGTTGAACGAACGTAGTGTATTTAAACAATGATTCAAAATTGGGGCTGTTGATTTCTAAACAGACTAAAGTAGGGTTTTCACCAGGCATGGAAAAAGGAAATATCTACGATTGCGCAAGACAAAAAGTAGCGTTCCCCACCAGCGTTCAGAATCACACTTAGCGCTGATACAGCGGATCCTCGATCCTGGCTGATGTCAGGTTTGCGCCCTCTTCACGCACGATTTCCCATAGCGCCTGTGCTGCGGTCGACAGCGAGCGATTTTTTCGCTGCGCCAGCATCAATTGGCGCTCCACAACAGGGGTTAATCTTTTTACCTGCAAGCGGCAGCCCTGTGGCAATGGTAAAGCCAGCGCCGGCAGTACGCTTATACCAATCCCCGATTCCACCATCGGGAACAGCGTCGCCGGATGACCAATTTCCTGCACAATATCGGCTTTGATGGCAAAACGCGCCAGCGCGGCATCAATCAGCGGCCGACTCCCGGAAGCATAGTCCTGCAATACCAGCCTCTCCCCTTGCAACTCCTGCCAGTTGACCGATGACTGCCGGGAAAAACGGTGATCCTCACGACATAACAACAAAAAAGGTTCCGCCAACACGGACTCGCACTGCAGATCTGCCGCCGTCCCCGGATCGATAACGATACCAAAATCAACCTCGCCCTGACGGATACTTTCCAGCACCCACTGCTGCGGTCTGTCATGCAGTACGAAATCAATATCCGGATAGCGGCGATTGCTATGAGCGATGCATTGCGGGATCAGATGTGCCGAGATGGTCTGGCTGGCGGCGACGCGCACGGTCCCCGTCAACTGCTGCCCTACCCGCCCCGCTTCACGCAAGGTAACATGGAGTTCATCAAGCAAACGCTCAAGCTTGCCCGCCAGCTGATGGCCAGCTTCAGTGAGCACCACTTCACGTGTCGTTCTATCGAGCAAACGCACGCCGGTCTCGTGCTCCAGTTCCTTAACGCTATGGCTCACTGCCGACTGGCTGAGACCAATAATCTCCCCGGCACGGCTGAAACTGCGCGCCCTGGCAACGGTGACAAAGACCTTTAACTGACGTAACGAATAATTCATCTGTTTTATTCATGAATAGATGCAATAAATCAATTTTATTTCTCAAAACAAAGAAAGCACAATAGCGGCATCGAATTTCAGGAGCGTTTATGAAACTTTTCCGCATTCTTGATCCATTTACACTGACATTGATTACCGTGGTTCTGCTGGCCTCGTTCTTTCCGGCGCGCGGCGAATTCGTCCCTTTCGTCGAGCATCTCACTACTGCCGCCATTGCGCTGTTATTCTTTATGCACGGCGCCAAGCTGTCGCGTGAAGCAATTATCGCCGGCGGCAGCCACTGGCGTTTACACCTGTGGGTGATGTGCAGCACCTTTATTGTGTTTCCGGTTCTGGGGGTGCTGTTTGCGTGGTGGGCGCCGATTAAGGTCGACCCGATGCTCTATAGCGGTTTTATTTACCTTTGTATATTGCCGGCGACCGTACAGTCAGCAATTGCCTTTACTTCGCTCGCCGGCGGTAACGTCGCCGCGGCGGTCTGTTCCGCTTCTGCGTCAAGTCTGCTCGGTATTTTTGTCTCGCCATTGCTGGTAGGACTGCTGATGCATTTGCATGGCGCTGGTGGCGATTTGCAGCAGGTTGGCAAAATTATGCTGCAGTTATTATTGCCGTTCGTACTCGGCCACTTGTCGCGCCCGTGGATCGGTAGTTGGGTGGCGAAACATAAAAAATGGATTGGCAAAACCGACCAGACCTCAATCTTGCTGGTGGTCTACTCCGCCTTCAGCGAAGCCGTCGTCAATGGAATCTGGCACAAAGTGGGTGTGGGATCGCTGCTATTTATCGTCGTTGTCAGCCTGGTACTGTTGGCTATTGTCATCGCGATCAACATCTTTGTCGCTCGCCGCTGCGGCTTTAGCAAGCCGGATGAAATTACCATCGTCTTCTGCGGCTCGAAAAAGAGCCTGGCGAACGGGATACCGATGGCGAATATCCTGTTCCCCGCGTCGATTCTGGGAATAATGGTGCTGCCGCTAATGATCTTCCACCAGATCCAACTGATGGTCTGCGCCGTACTGGCTCGTCGCTATAAAGCGCAGACAGACGCCCAACAGGCGCAGGAGAAATCCCGCGCCACGGCAGGTTAACGCGGTTGTTTAAGGGGTTGCACCAGTTGCGTCAGCCCCTCGGTCTTGATCAATAAGGTCAACGCCATCAGCTCGCCGAGATGCCCGGCAGGAAATTGATCCTTACGGGCAAACCACAGCAAATACTCTTCCGGGACGTCGATCAATCGACGCCCCTTATATTTGCCAAACGGCATCTCGGTATTAGCAATCTCAATGAGCTGTGCTTTATCCACGTTATTCTCCCAGCAGGCGCATCATTTCGGCTTCGTCGATAACCTCAATGCCTAACTCCTGCGCCTTCGCAAGCTTAGAACCCGCCGCTTCGCCGGCGATCACCAGATCGGTTTTCTTCGACACGCTGCCGGCGACTTTCGCCCCCAGCGCGACCAACCGCGCTTTGGCATCATCGCGCGAAAGCTGGCTGAGGCTACCGGTTAATACCACGGTTTTACCGGCAAACGGACTGTCAATTTCTTCCGCCTTCACCACCACCGGCGCCGGCCAGCGGACGCCTTCCGCGCGCAGTTGCGCGATGACCTCGCGGTTGCTCTCTTCGGCGAAGAAGTTAAAAGTATGTGTGGCGACGACAATCCCGACGTCAGGCACCTTCTGCAGTTCCTCAATCGAAGCCTGTTCCAGCGCTTCAATAGTGCCAAAATGCGCCGCCAGTCCCGCGGCGGTCGCCTCACCGACTTCACGAATACCTAACGCATACAGGAAGCGGGCGAAAGTCGTCTCTTTTGCTTTCTCCAGCGCGTTGACCACGTTTTGCGCCGATTTCGGCCCCATGCGATCCAGCCCGGTAAGCTTACCGGCGCTGAGGCGGAACAGATCGGCTGGTGTATGGACGTACTCTTTCTCAACCAGCTGATCGATGATTTTATCGCCCATACCGTCGACATCCAGCGCCCGTCGGGAGACAAAGTGCTTCAGCGCTTCTTTACGCTGTGCGCCGCAGATAAGGCCGCCGGTACAGCGCGCCACGGCTTCCCCTTCCACCCGTTCAACATCGGAATGACATACCGGACAATGGGTTGGGAAGATGATTTCACGCGTATGTTCCGGGCGTTCAGAAAGCACCACGTTGACGACCTGCGGGATCACGTCCCCCGCGCGGCGAATGACCACTTTGTCGCCAATACGCAGACCTAAACGTTCGATTTCGTCGGCGTTATGCAGCGTGGCATTACTGACCAGCACCCCGGCCACATGCACCGGTTCCAGGCGCGCTACCGGCGTAATCGCTCCGGTACGGCCAACCTGGAATTCCACATCGTTGACAAAAGTCATCTGCTCCTGGGCCGGGAATTTAAAGGCCACCGCCCAGCGCGGAGCGCGGGCGACGAAACCAAGCTGCTCCTGCAGCGCCAGTGAATCGACTTTAATCACCACGCCGTCAATATCAAAACCAAGTCTCGGACGGTCTTCTTCAACCTGGCGATAGTAAGTGAGCACTTCCTCTGGAGAATGACACAACTTCACGCGGTCGCTCACCGGTAGCCCCCACTGCTTAAACTGCAGCAAACGCGCAGAGTGGCTGGCCGGCAGTTCGCCGCCTTCCAGCACGCCAACGCCGTAGCAGAAGAAAGTAAGCGGTCGCTTCGCGGTAATACGCGGATCCAACTGGCGCAACGAGCCCGCGGCGGCATTGCGCGGGTTAGCAAACACTTTGCCGCCGGTGCGGCGCGCTTCTTCATTGATTTTTTCAAATCCGGCCTGCGGCAGGAACACTTCTCCGCGCACTTCCAGACGCGCCGGGATATTGTCGCCGCGTAGCTTCAGCGGAATAGCGCGAATGGTTCGCACGTTGGAGGTAATATCCTCGCCGGTGGTGCCATCTCCACGGGTCGCCGCCTGCATCAGCACGCCGTTTTCATAGAGGATGCTGACCGCCAGGCCATCGAGCTTGAGTTCGCAGCACCAGGTCAGATCCGCCGTATCACTTAAACGGTCCTGCACGCGTTTGTTAAAGGCGAGGAAACTCTCTTCATCAAAGACGTTATCCAGCGACAGCATGGGCACTTCATGGCGAATCTGGCTGAAAGAGGCCAATGGCGCCGCGCCAACTCGCTGGGTCGGCGAGTCAGGGGTTATCAGTTCAGGGTGTTGAGCTTCGAGTTCGCGCAGTTCGCGCATCAGCCGGTCATATTCCGCATCGGGAATCTCCGGGGTGTCCATAACATGATAAAGATATTCATGATGGCGAAGGGTGGTTCGCAGTTCAGTCAGTTTTTGTTCGATCGGTTCCATATCGCACCATCAATGATAAAAAACCCCCGACGGGCGGGGGTTCAGATTAAGCAGACGACACGCTAGCGCGTAGATCAGGCATTCGCCTCTTTTACTTCGCGAATACGATCCTGATACTCACGCAGTTTCTGTGGCGTCATCATCCGACGCTGGTCGTCAAGCACCACGCCGCCAACTTCATCGGCGATGTACTGCGCCGACTGCAGCATCAGTTTAAAGTTTTGCAGCTCGTCGCCAAACGACGGCACCTGCATAAAGATAGTCACGCCCGGCGTGGTCATATCCACCATCGCATCCGGATTAAAGGTGCCAGGTTTAACCATGTTCGCCAGGCTGAACAATACCTGTCCGCTACCGTCCGGGCTTAAATGACGGTGGAAAATATTCATATCGCCGAACTTAAAGCCGGCCTGCTGGATGCTGTTGATCAGCAGTTCACCGTTAAGCTGAGAACCATGATGCGCGGCGACGTTCATCACAATGACCGTCTCTTTGCGCTCTTTCGGCTGCGGCGCGGCGGCGGGCTGCTGAGGTTCAGCGGCTGGCGCTTCAGGCGCCTGTTGCGGCTGCGGCGCGGCAGGCTGTTGAACCGGCGCAGCTTGTTGAGCAACAGGTTGCTGGACTGGAGCCGGCTGTTGAGCTACAGGCTGCTGCGGCGCAGGCTGCACCGGCTGCTGATATTGCGGCGGTACCGGCTGAGGCTGATGGACCGGCTGCGCTGGATGTACCGGCTGAGCAGAGGCAACATGATGCGGCGGCTGGGCCTGCGGCTGCGGAGCAACAGGCTGCTGCGGGCGCGGCGCGTGCGGCGGCGTCTGATGCACCGGCTCGTCCTGACGCACAGGCTGCTGCACCTGACGCTCATAAGGAGGCTGATACTGGTGTTGCGGCGCCTGACGAGGTGCTTCTTGCTCCCCATATGCGCCGTTCGGGGCGTGATTAACCCGGTGAACACGAACTTCACCTACGCCTTCAACATCGTCATCAAAGTCATCGCCTTCCGATGTTTCATCGTCGCGAGACTTCATACGTTTCAGTGGGCGATCGCGGAACATCGAGGAACGCTCTTTACGGCTGGTCCAGAAACCATGTACCAGTAAAGCGATTATGGCGATCGCGCCAACAATGATTAATATCAGACGCAAATCCTGCATCATTATATTCTCTGTTGTTCTAACACCTTGCCACCACGGCAAACATTTACTCACTAAGAGTATTTGCCGATTACATCAAGTGCAAGTGCGTCTGCCCCTTTCACCCCATAAAGATGAACTAAATCGTGCTTTTTGCTGTTTTTTCGAACATTTCCTAACTGGTTATTGTCTGGCAACCCGATAAAATAAGCGGGCATTCACACTGAATGTTAAAAAAGGAGAATCGCCTGACTATGGTTTCATCATCCGCAACTACCCCACGTAGCGGCGTCTACTATTTTTCACAAGGCTGGAAACTCATCAGGCTGCCAGGGATCCGACGTTTCGTGTTCCTGCCTTTATTAGTCAACGTCATTCTGATGGGCGGCGCGTTCTGGTGGCTGTTTACCCGCCTCGATAGCTGGATCCCTTCATTAATGAGCCATGTGCCTGAATGGCTTCAGTGGTTAAACTACCTGCTGTGGCCGGTGGCGGTTATCTCTATTTTGTTGGTATTTGGTTACTTCTTTTCGACCATCGCCAACTGGATTGCCGCGCCGTTTAGCGGCCTGCTGGCGGAACAGCTCGAAGCGCGACTGACCGGCGCGACGCCGCCGGACGTTGGCATATTCGGCATCATGAAAGATGTCCCGCGCATCATGAAACGCGAATGGCAAAAGTTTGCCTGGTACCTGCCGCGCGCCATCGTTCTGTTACTGCTGTATTTTATCCCCGGCATTGGCCAAACCGTCGCGCCGGTACTGTGGTTCTTGTTTAGCGCCTGGATGCTGGCCATTCAGTATTGCGACTATCCGTTCGATAACCATAAAGTGCCGTTTAAAACCATGCGCGAGGCGCTGCGTTCGCGGAAGGTCATCAACATGCAGTTTGGCGCGCTGACCAGCCTGTTCACCATGATCCCGATTCTCAACCTGGTTATTCTGCCAGTCGCTATCTGCGGCGCGACGGCGATGTGGGTGGATTGCTATCGCGATAAGCACGCGATGTGGAAATAGTGCGCTTAGCTCTCTCTTTCGGGGCGGTTCACGCCGCCCCTTATTTCCGTCTTATTCCTTCTTGCTCATCATTATTTCCCTTCAGCATATAGATATGCTAAATCCTTACTTCCGGATATTGTTTAAGCGGGTATGCTGAAGCCGTACCCCCAAATTTCATACAGTTAAGGACGGGCCATGAGTAAGATTTTTGAAGACAACTCCCTGACAATCGGTCATACGCCGCTGGTACGACTGAACCGCATCGGTAATGGCCGAATCCTGGCCAAGGTAGAATCTCGTAACCCGAGCTTTAGCGTTAAATGCCGTATCGGCGCCAATATGATTTGGGATGCTGAAAAGCGCGGCGTACTGAAACCGGGTGTGGAACTGGTTGAACCAACCAGCGGCAACACCGGTATCGCCCTCGCCTACGTGGCCGCCGCTCGCGGCTACAAACTCACACTGACCATGCCGGAAACCATGAGCGTGGAACGCCGCAAGCTGCTGAAAGCGCTGGGCGCTAACCTGGTGCTGACTGAAGGCGCGAAAGGTATGAAGGGCGCCATCCAGAAGGCGGAAGAGATTGTCGCCAGCGACCCGGAAAAATATCTGCTGCTGCAGCAATTCAGTAATCCGGCGAACCCAGAAATTCACGAAAAGACCACCGGCCCGGAAATCTGGGAAGACACCGATGGTCAGGTTGACGTTTTTATCTCCGGCGTCGGTACCGGCGGTACCCTGACCGGTGTTTCTCGTTATATTAAAGTCACGAAAGGCAAAAAAGATCTGATTACCGTCGCCGTTGAGCCAACCGACTCGCCGGTTATCACCCAGGCGCTGGCTGGCGAAGAGCTGAAACCTGGCCCGCACAAAATTCAGGGCATCGGCGCCGGCTTTATCCCGGGCAATCTCGACCTGAAACTGGTCGATAAAGTGGTCGCCATCACCAACGAAGAAGCCATCTCCACCGCTCGTCGCCTGATGGAAGAAGAAGGTATTCTGGCCGGTATCTCTTCCGGCGCGGCTGTCGCCGCGGCGTTAAAGCTGCAGGAAGATGAGGCCTTTACCAATAAGAATATTGTGGTTATCCTACCGTCTTCCGGTGAGCGTTATTTAAGCACGGCGCTGTTCGCAGATCTCTTCACCGAGAAAGAATTGCAACAGTAGTGCCAGTTTGTAAAAACCGTGTAAAAAAGCACCTTTTCGGGTGCTTTTTTGTGGCATACGTCAAAGTTTTACCCCTCCTGGCATTGATTCACCTCGTAGGGTCTGGTATTTAACCAGCACATTTATTTTGAAGCGCGAAATTATTCAGATTTGGATTTCCGCAGGCTGAATCGATTTTATGATTTGGTTCAAGTCTTCCTTTCGCGGCATAATGTTTAATGAAGTGCTAGACGTCAACGGACTTAAGGTCCTCTCAGCGGTTCCGCTGCTGACGCCTTAGCCACACACGTAACGCCGGCGCTAACAATACAGGCTAAAGTTTGGTCGTTAGGCTAGACTTTAGGTCCACAACACTAAACCTATAAGTTGGGGAAATATAATGTTCCAGCAAGAAGTTACCATTACCGCTCCGAACGGTCTGCACACCCGCCCTGCTGCTCAGTTTGTTAAAGAAGCGAAAGGCTTCACTTCTGAGATCACTGTAACCTCCAACGGCAAAAGCGCCAGCGCAAAAAGCCTGTTCAAACTGCAAACTCTGGGCCTGACTCAGGGTACCGTTGTAACCATCTCCGCTGAAGGCGAAGATGAGCAAAAAGCAGTTGAGCATCTGGTTAAACTGATGGCTGAACTCGAGTAAGTTCACGGGTTCTTTTTAATATCAGTCACAAGTAAGGTAGGGTTATGATTTCAGGCATTTTAGCATCCCCGGGTATCGCTTTCGGCAAGGCTCTCCTGCTGAAAGAAGATGAAATTGTCATCGACCGGAAGAAAATTTCTGCCGATAAGGTTGATCAGGAAGTTGAACGTTTCCTGAACGGCCGCACCAAGGCCTCCGCCCAGCTGGAGGTCATCAAAACCAAAGCTGGTGAAACTTTCGGTGAAGAAAAAGAAGCCATCTTCGAAGGGCATATTATGCTGCTGGAAGATGAGGAGCTTGAGCAGGAAATCATAGCCCTGATTAAAGATAAGCACATGACTGCCGATGCGGCAGCCAATGAAGTTATCGAAGGTCAGGCAACTGCACTGGAAGAGCTGGATGACGAATACCTGAAAGAGCGTGCCGCTGACGTACGCGACATCGGTAAACGTCTGCTGCGCAACATTCTGGGCCTGGCAATCATCGATCTGAGCGCTATCGCGGATGAAGTCATCCTCGTTGCCGCCGATCTGACCCCGTCGGAAACCGCACAGCTGAACCTCAATAAGGTGCTGGGTTTCATCACCGACGCGGGCGGCCGTACTTCCCACACCTCTATCATGGCGCGCTCCCTTGAACTGCCGGCAATCGTCGGTACCGGAAGCGTCACCTCCCAGGTGAAAAACGGCGACTATCTGATTCTCGATGCGGTTAACAACCAGGTTCTGGTTAACCCAAGCAACGATAAAATTGAAGAGCTGCGTGCGCTGCAGGCGCAGGTTGCTGAAGAAAAAGCAGAACTGGCGAAACTGAAAGATCTGCCGGCCATCACTCTCGACGGTCATCAGGTTGAAGTTTGCGCTAACATCGGTACCGTTCGCGACGTAGACGGCGCTGAGCGCAACGGCGCGGAAGGCGTAGGCCTGTACCGTACTGAATTCCTGTTCATGGACCGCGATTCTCTGCCGACTGAAGAAGAACAGTTCGCAGCGTATAAAGCGGTGGCTGAAGCGTGCGGCTCACAGGCCGTTATCGTTCGCACCATGGACATCGGCGGCGATAAAGAACTGCCGTACATGAACTTCCCGAAAGAAGAGAACCCGTTCCTCGGCTGGCGCGCCGTGCGTATCGCGATGGATCGTAAAGAGATCCTCCGCGACCAGGTTCGCGCTATCCTGCGTGCCTCTGCTTTCGGTAAGCTGCGCATCATGTTCCCGATGATCATCTCTGTTGAAGAAGTGCGCGCACTGAAGAAAGAGATTGAGATCTACAAACAGGAACTGCGTGACGAAGGTAAAGCTTTTGACGAATCGATTGAGATCGGCGTGATGGTGGAAACCCCGGCAGCCGCGACCATTGCTCGTCATTTAGCCAAAGAAGTTGATTTCTTTAGTATCGGAACCAATGATTTAACGCAATATACTCTGGCAGTTGACCGTGGTAATGATATGATCTCGCATCTTTACCAGCCGATGTCACCGTCTGTGCTGACTCTGATCAAGCAAGTTATTGATGCTTCTCATGCAGAAGGCAAATGGACTGGTATGTGTGGTGAGCTTGCGGGCGATGAACGTGCTACACTTCTGTTGCTGGGTATGGGGCTGGACGAATTCTCTATGAGCGCCATTTCCATCCCGCGCATCAAGAAGATTATTCGTAACACGAACTTCGAAGATGCGAAAGTATTAGCAGAGCAGGCTCTTGCTCAACCGACGACGGACGAGTTAATGACGCTGGTTAACAAGTTCATTGAAGAAAAAACAATCTGCTAATCCACGAGATGCGCGGCCCAAATTACTGCTTAGGAGAAGATCATGGGTTTGTTCGATAAACTGAAATCTCTGGTTTCTGATGACAAAAAAGACACCGGAACTATTGAGATTGTTGCTCCGCTCTCTGGCGAGATCGTCAACATCGAAGACGTGCCGGATGTGGTTTTTGCGGAGAAAATTGTGGGTGATGGCATTGCCATCAAACCTACTGGCAACAAA
>ERZ1036424.590-NODE-590-length-12324-cov-5.456272_pt1 | contig 12324 bp, 11 predicted proteins | sample MGYA00514221_ERZ1036424 | MGnify/ENA primary metagenome ERZ1036424 (study PRJEB33795, sample SAMN09464939) | human gut metagenome | host: Homo sapiens | place: USA: Stanford, California | collected 2016-11 | study: EMG produced TPA metagenomics assembly of the...
CATAGGACAAAAAAGTCTCTATTTAAATTGTCTATTTTATTGACAGGGGACCAGATTGAGACCACCTACAATCAGGAACACCGCTATGAACGCTTGAAAAAGCAACTAACCTTAACTAGTAAGGTGAAGAAGCGGATCTGGCGAAAGATTGTAATTCAAAAGATTGAAAACCAAGCTCGTTGTTTGGAACTAAACGAGGCTAATGCGGATGACGTCGCATTGGTTCGCTCAGTTTCAAATACTGTTGTTGATGGTGACGAGCATAATGGGGAAGCCGTCGCAGCGAAAAACTACTTTAAGGTCTTATTTGGTCAGTCCTTTAAACGGGGACGAACGAAGGACATTCAAAATGCCAGTTTAAACTATGGCTATGCAATCATTCGAGCAGAAATTCGACGGTTGTTGGTGATGAAGGGATTTGAACCAAGTTTCGGGATTCACCATGAATCAACCGCAAACCCGTATAATCTGGCAGATGATGTGATTGAAACTTACCGACCTTTTGTTGATAACTACATTGCAAAGAACATTCTTCTTAGTGAAGATAACGAATTCGATGCCGAAGAACGGAGATTGCTTGTCAGAATTCTTCTTGAAAAGTGCGTCATTAATGGGCAAGTAATGCATTTAAGTGATGCAATTCATCTGACTGTTGATACCTTAACTACCTGCATTGAAAACAATAGTTCAGGGGACCTGAAACTCCCTTCGTTTATCGAAGGGGGGATTTAATATGATCTTGTTATTGAGTTTTGACCTTCCACGCAATACTAAGGCTGAGCGTAAACAAGCTACTAAGTACCGGAAGCGCTTGGTTGAGCTAGGATTCATGATGAAGCAATTTAGCCTTTACGAACGAGAAGTAGTTTCTAAACAGACAAAACAGAGGCTAATTGAGATTTTGAAGAGCGAAATTCCTGATACCGGATTGATAACTCTCTATCAATTACCCAACGCTGTTAATGACCAACAAATTACCATTTTAGGTGACAATGCTATCTTGAAGTCGGTTGGGAAACCGCAATTGATTGTAATTTAGGTTACGAAAGGGAGGAGTAACCATGCGAGTCTGGGCGAAGGTGATTAAAACGGACATCACGACCTTCAGCTCGATTAACATTGCCCACGCCGTTTTCGGTTTTCGGCAGATAGGCGCTCGGAAACCATCTTCTTAGAGGCTAACAACGCCTATTCATTGGGCAACTACGGCCTTTTCCCGCTCCGCTACGCCAAGATGATCTCGGCGCGCTGGGCTCAGTTGCCGGTAAGTAAGTAGCTGAGAGAGCCGGATAGAGCTTGATAGAGTTACCGGCAAGTAGGTAGTTGAGAGAGCTATGTTAAGCTGTGCGAAGTAGCTGGTACCGAAACAAGTGGGATAGCTGTGACAAGCTGTGCGAAGTAGCTGACACCAAAGCAGGTGAGATAGCTATGACAAGCTGTGCGAAGTAGCTGGTACCGAAACAAGTAAGATAGCCATACCAAGCCGACAACCAAAATTTGATCAGGGTGCTCACCGTGCCAAATCCCAAGTGGGAGGGTAACGGTGAGCATTTTTTATTAGCTGATTTGCAAAATGTTTCAAAAAATTAGTGGACGTAATTTCTGAAAGCGATTACAATGAACGTGTAAAAAACGAAAGGGGAATTGCAACAATGGAATTAACGAAAGCACAATTAGCCAAGTACATGGATCACACGATGCTCAAGCCAGAGGCGACCAAGGATGTCATCGACCAAACGATCGCCGAAGCCCTGGAATACAACACCGCCTCGGTGTGCGTCAACCCGTACTGGGTCAAGCGCGTTCACGAAGGCTTGAAAGATAGCTCGGTCAACACCTGTTCCGTGATTGGGTTCCCCCTCGGGGCCAACGCAACGGCGATCAAGGTGGCCGAAACCAAACAGGCACTGGCCGATGGCGCCGATGAAATCGACATGGTCATCAACATTGGTGAACTAAAGGATGACAACGACAGCTTCGTGCAAGAAGACATCCAGGCCGTCGCCAACGCCTGCCACGAACAGGGTAAGCTGCTCAAGGTGATCATCGAGGCTTGCCTCTTGACTGACGACGAAAAGCGGCGCGCCTGCCGGCTGACGGTTGCCGGCGGGGCCGACTTCGTTAAGACCTCGACCGGCTTCTCCAAGTGGGGGGCCAAGGTCGAAGACGTCAAGTTAATGCGCGAAACGGTCGGCCCGGACTTTAAGATCAAGGCCGCCGGTGGGATCCACCACAAGGACGAAGCGCTGGCGATGATCGCAGCCGGGGCCAACCGGCTCGGTGTTTCGGCTTCCGTTCAAATCCTTAGCGAGTTTGATTAAGGGGGCGATCAAATGGCTTACAAGCGGATTTTTGCGATCGTACTCGACTCCGTGGGCGCCGGCCAAGCACCCGACGCCGCCCAGTTTGGCGATCAGGGTGCCGATACCCTGGGGCACATCGGCGAATTTTACCAGGGCAAGTTGGCCCTGCCTAACTTGGCCCGGCTCGGCTTATCCAACCTCCACGGCGCCCCTATTGAAGGGGTGCCGGTGGCCAAGCCAGCTCTCGGGGCGTTTGGACGGATGACTGAAGTCTCCGCCGGCAAGGACAGCATGGACGGCCACTGGGAAATGATGGGCTTACCGGTCACCCGGCCGCTATCGACCTTTCCGAAGGGCTTTCCCGCTTCAATCATTAGCAAGCTGGAGGAGTTTTCCGGCCGCCACGTGATCGTTAACCGGCCCTATTCCGGTACCGAGGTCATCCACGATTACGGCGAACAGCAAATGCAAACCGGTGACCTGATCGTCTACACTTCCGGGGATTCGGTCCTGCAAATCGCCGCCCACGAAGAGGTGATCCCGGTTAGGGAACTCTACCGGATCTGCGAGTACGCCCGCACCCTGGTCAACGGCCCGGAATACACGGTTGGGCGGATCATTGCCCGCCCCTACGTCGGCCCGGACAAGGACCACTTCATCCGGACCGCCAACCGGCGTGACTTCTCCCTGGCCCCGACCGGCGACACCGACCTGGACGCCTTAAAGGACGCCGGCTTCGACGTGATCGGCATCGGCAAGATTAACGACATCTTCTCCGGCCAGGGGATCACGCGGGGCTTTCATAACGAGTCCAACATGGACGGGATGGACCACGTTGACGCCGTGATGCAAGAGGACTTCACCGGCTTTTGCTTCACCAATTTAGTCGACTTTGACGCCATGTACGGCCACCGCCGCAACCCCGAGGGTTTTGGCCAGGCCCTGATGGACTTTGACGCCCGGCTGGGCACGGTGCTGGACAACTTAAGAGACGACGACCTCTTGATGATCACCGCCGACCACGGCAACGATCCGTGCTTTAAGGGGACCGACCACACCCGCGAAAGCGTACCGTTGTTGGTTTACTCACCGTCGGTGAAGCAGACCAACCTGGACCTCGGCGTGTTGCCAACATACGCCGACATGGGGGCGACGATCCTGGCTAACTTTAAGGTTGAACCAGTCGGAACCGGGACGAGCTTTTTAGCCCAGGTAACGAACAAGGGGTGAAAAAATGGCAATGCTCGACATCATCGCCCATAAACGAGATGGGTGCACACTTTCAACCACAGAAATCCACAAATTCATTACCGGCGTCGTTAACCACACGATCCCCGACTACCAAACGGCGGCCCTCCTGATGGCGATCTATTTAAAGGGGATGACGACGCAAGAGCAGACCACCCTGACCAAGGAAATGATGGAATCCGGCGACCGGCTGGACTTAAGCGCCATCCCCGGCATCAAGGTCGACAAGCACTCGACAGGCGGGGTCGGTGACAAGGTGTCCTTGCCCCTGGCGGCAATGGTGGCGGCCTGCGGGGTCCCGGTGCCGATGATCTCCGGGCGCGGCCTCGGCCACACCGGCGGCACACTCGACAAGCTGGAGGCGATCCCCGGGTTCAAGGTTGATCTGACCGAAGCGGCCTTTATTGACCAGGTCCAAAAAATTGGCCTGGCGATCGTCGGGGCGACCGGATCCGTCGCCCCGGCCGATAAGGAAATCTACGCCCTGCGTGACGTGACCGCCACCGTCGGCTCAATTCCCTTGATTGCCAGTTCGATCATGTCCAAAAAGATCGCCTCGGGCACCGACGCCTTGGTGATCGACGTCAAGACCGGGGCGGGGGCCTTCATGCAAACAGAAGCAGATGCCCGTAAGCTGGCCAAGGCACTGGTGTCGATTGGCCAACAGGCCGGCCTCCAGTGCATGGCGGTGATTTCCGACATGAATCAGCCGCTGGGCAACAAGGTCGGCAACACCCTGGAAATCGAAGAGACCCTCGACGCCTTAAAGAGTCAGGGGCCAGCCGATTTAATGGAATTGGTTAACACCTTAGGCGCCCAGATGCTGGTGCTGGGCCATCAGGCGCCGGACTTAGCGACGGCCCGGGAACGTTTGGAAACGGCGCTGACCAGTGGCCGGGCCCTGGCTAAGTTTCGGGAGATGATTGAAGCCCAGGGTGGCGACGGCCGGGTGGTCGAGGACTACTCCCTAATGCCCCACGCTAAGCACCACTTAACATACCGGGCCAAGCAGAGCGGCGTTGTGACCAAGCTGTTGGCTGATGAAGTTGGCAAGGCCGCGATGGTGCTGGGCGGTGGCCGGCAAAAAGCCGACGATGCCTTAAACTACGGGGTCGGGATCGAGCTCTTAAAAAAAATTGGCGACCCGGTTAGTCAGGGTGAAGCACTGTTAATCATCCACCACGACCAAACCGGCTTGGACGCGGCAACCGCCTTGCTTGATGATGCCATCGAGCTTGGTGAAACCGCCAGCGCCCCGACCTTAATCCACGAAACCATCAACTAGAAAGGATGACCACCATGTCAACGCACATCAATGCTCAAATGGGCGATTACGCCGAAACCGTCCTCTTGCCAGGCGACCCGCTGCGGGCTAAGTACATCGCCGAAACCTTTTTGGATAACGTCAAACAAGTCAACGCCGTCCGCAACGCGCTCGGCTTTACCGGCGAATACCATGGCTACCGTATCTCGGTCCAGGGCTCGGGGATGGGGATCCCGTCGATGTCGATTTACATCAACGAATTGGTGAGAGAATTTGGCGTCAAGACGATCATCCGGGTCGGCTCCTGCGGCGGGATGGCGCCGGATGTCCACCTGCGCGACGTCTTATTAGCGTCCGGTTCGTCCACCGATTCGGCGGTGGTCGCCAACACCTTTGGCTACGGCGTTCACTACGCCCCGCTGGCTAACTTTGAGTTGCTCGATTCGGCCTACCACGTCGCCAAGGAGCTGGGCGTCTCCGTTAAGGTCGGCGATATCTTTGCGGCCGACCGCTTCTACAACGACGAGTTGGACATGCAAAAGCTGGCCGACTACGGGGTCTTGGGGACCGAAATGGAATCGGCCGGCCTCTACTTACTAGGGGCGAAGTTACACTTTAAGGCCCTGTCGGTGTTAACGGTGTCGGACCTGATCTTTGGGAGCGAAAAGACGACCGCCCAAGAACGGGAACGGACCTTTAACGACATGATCAAGATCGCACTGGAAACGGCGATTAAGCAATAGATTTGAGTGGGAAACAGCCTTCTCGGCAGGCCTAAGGGGACTGACTAGGGGCGTTCCCGCTTTTTTTGGTATAATAACCAAATTGAAAAGGGAGGGGATCGTGTGTTAGAAGACGAACGGCGCCGGGACGCCATCCGGGCGGCCAAGTTATATTACTTAGACGACCACAACCAGTCGTGGATCGCTGGGGAACTGGGGGTCTCGCGGGCGACGGTCTCGCGTTTGCTTCAGTACGCCCGCGAACAGGGGTTGGTCGAGATCCACATCAAGGACCCCCTAGAAGACGAAGTGACGCTGGCCGAGAAACTCAGGGACCGCTACCACCTGGCGGCCGTCAAGATCGTGGCGACCGGGCAGGCAACCGGCGAAGAGAAGGGCGCCCTGGTCGGCCAAGCGGCGGCCGCCTACCTAGAAGCGATCGTTGAAAATGGTGACACGATCGGGATCGGGTGGGGGAAAACCATTCACCAGGTGGCCCTGGCCCTGCGCCCGGAACCCTTGACCGACGTCCGGGTCGTTCAGATGAAGGGGGCCGCCAATAACCAAGAGCAGCCCACCTACGCCTACGAAAGCATCCAGGCCTTCGCCACCGCCTTTCACACCTTCCCCGAGTACTTACCGCTACCGGTCATCTTTGACCAGGCGACCACCAAGCAGCTGGTGGAAAGCGACCGCCAAATCGCCCGGGTGATCGAACTAGGCAACCGGGCCCCGATCGCGGTCTTTACGGTCGGGACGGTCCGGGATTCGGCCCTGCTCTTTAAGCTCGGTTACTTTACCAAGGAGGAGCAGAACTTCTTGCAACAACACGCGGTCGGCGACGTCTTCTCCCGCTTCATTGATCGGGACGGCCAGATCGTTTCGCCAGCCATTAACGACCGCACGATTGGCATCCAACTCGACCAGCTGCGGCAAAAGAAGCACTCGGTTTTAGTGGCGACGGGCTTAGCCAAGGTGCCGGCCGTGGCCGCCGCCTTGACCGGCGGCTACGCCAACGCCCTAGTGATTGACCAGGACGCGGCCATGGAACTGATACGGATGGGTGCCGGGTAGTTAAGCAGGACTGAACAAAGGGTTCAAGAAGGTTAAATTTAATTACGCCCACCTTTGTGATATGGTTAATATATCAACAGAAAGGTTAGGTGAAAGACAGTGAAAGCTTTGACAGATCAAGTACAGTTGCGCCATGGCGCCGTTTTGCAAAACCGAATTGTGCAGTCACCGATGCTGACCAACTCGGGGGACCGGGAATACGTTACCCAAGACACCCTTGATTACTACGGGGCCCGTAGTCAATCGGCGGCGATGGTGATCGTTGAGTACACCTCCGTCAGCAAGAATGGTGGGCCGTCGCGCTCGTGGGCCGATGATCGGACCCAGTTAGCGATTTTTGACGACAGCTTTAAGCCCGGGATGACTAAACTGGCGACCGCCCTTAAAAAAGACGGTCACAAGGCGATTCTCCAGTTGGTCCACTCGGGGCGGGAAGCCAATTACGCACCGCAGATGGGGCGGACGGCCGAAGTGCCATCGGCAATGGACTTTGCTTGGGTCAACTACCCGCTTCACGAACTGACCGAAGAAGAGGTCTGGGGGATTGTCAAGGACTTTGGCCGGGCCACCAAGCGGGCAATTGAGTGCGGCTTTGACGGGGTGGAAATCCACGGTGCTAACCACTACCTGATTCAGGAATTCTTCTCCGCTTACGCCAACAAGCGGACCGATTACTGGGGTGGTAGCCTGGAGAAGCGGATGAACTTCCCCTTAGAAGTGGTCAAAGAGGTCTTACGGGTGGTTAAAAAAGCCGCCCCGGCCGACTTCATCGTTGGTTACCGGATCAGCCCGGAGGAAATCCACGACACGGTCGGCTACACCTGGCACGAATCAACGCAGTTAATCAGGGCGATCACCGATCAATTCGACCTTGATTACATCCACCTATCGATGCCGCAGTACAACGGTAAGCCAGCCGATTCGGACAAGACCTTTGCCGAGCTGTTTGCCCCGGCGATTGGTGATCAGGCCAAGGAAATGATCGTCGGCAACCTAATGACTGAAGAGGACATGCAAGACGCCCTTAAGCAAACCGACCTGGTGGCGCTGGCACGGGCTACCCTGATGGATCCGCAGATCGGCTTAAAGATTGCAGAGGGGCGGGGGTATGAGATCATCCACGAAATCTCCCCGGCCCAAGTTAAGGCCGCCCACCTCACCCCCGGCCTAGTTTCGATCTTCTCCGACCCGAAGATGGAACCCCACTTGCCGGGCCGTGAGTCGATCTACAGCCTTCACGAAGGGGTGGAACTGGGTGAAGACGTCATCAAGAACGGGACCGGCTCCTCGTATAACCTAGAAGACTTTGACGATTAGAAAATAGCTCCCTACTTACTTGGCCAAGTGGGGAGCCGTTTTTATTAAACCTGGGAATTGAACACTAAACCGCTTTCATTTACCGATTGTCGCTACCGTCAACACCAGGGTACGCTAGTAGAAAAGCAAAGGATGATGGTCATGTTAACGGTTAAACAACAACACTTAGAAAAAGACGGGCGCCCCTTCTTCTACTTGGCCGATACGGCGTGGAGTGCCTTGACGAACGCCGAACTCAGTGACTGGGAGTACTACCTGACTAAGCGGGAAAGCCAGGGCTTTAACGTCATTCAGATTGACCTGTTGCGCCAGTGGGATGCCAGCCCGGTGGCCGCAAAACGGGAGCCCTTTGCCGTTACTTATACCGAACAGGGCTACGTTTACGATTACCAGCAACTTAACGAGGACTACTTTGCTCGGGCGGAGAAGATGATCCAGATGGTAGTTGACCACGGGATGGTTCCGGCCCTGGTCTTGTTGTGGGCCAACTACGTACCGGGGACCTGGATGAAGGAGCTGATCCACAACAACCCGATGCCGTTTGACCAGCTTCACCCCTACGTCGAAGCGGTCACCCGGCGGTTCCAAAAGTACCACCCACTCTACCTGGTGAGCGGCGACGTCAACTTCCCCGACGATGACCCAAAGACGCTAGGCGAGATTACCCGTTACTACACCAAGGTCCTACGGGTTCTACGCCAGACCGATCCCCAGGCTCTCGCTACCTTCCACATCAACGGCGAAAGCACCAACTTACCGCAGAGATTGCTAGAAGGGGCAGACTTTTTTGCCTACCAATCCGGGCACGGAAAGCCCGGACAAGACACCTCCTTTACGATCCCGCAAACCATGCGCTCCCGCGGTTACACCGGGCCGATTATCAACTTGGAACCCTGCTACGAGCTGATGCCTAAGTTTGACGCCACCATTAAGGAACGCTTTAACCGGGCGGACGTCCGCAAGGCAGCTTGGCAGTCGCTTCTTGCCGGGGCCAACGCCGGGGTCACTTACGGCGCCCACGGGATCTGGAGTTGGCACACGGTTGGCGCACCCTTCTTGTACGAACACCCTTACGATTGGCACGAGGCCCTTCAAGCACCTGGGGCCGACGACTTCAGCTTCTTAAAGCATCTTGCCGAGCGCTTAAACCTAGCCGAATTAGTGCCCCAACAAGATGACCTAGGCGCCGGGGTACTCGTCGCTAAGGCGGGGGACAAGACCATCATTTATTCGGCCTTGGCCAAGCAGGTGGATTTAGGCGCCCTCGGTTTAACCAAGGATAGTTGTCACGTAACCCTGGTCGACCTAGCGACCCACAACTTCCGTCACCCGATTTGGTCGGTAGACGGGCGCAAGATTGAACCGTTTGGGGGCACCGAAGACGCTCTCCTAGTTTGCACCCCTAAGTAGGGGTCAGAACAGAAGAATTTGATACGTAGCTGGAGAGTGGAAAATAACTTTCTCAGCAGGTCGTACTTAACCACTAGGTCTGCGGTTGAGAGCACGTTATCAAAGTGAGTGCGATTCAACCTCCTCGACTGGCTGTTGGGCTAAGCTAGGGCGGGGGTTAGTGCGAGACGCACTGTTCTCCGTCCGTACTTAGTCACTAGGCCCGTGGTTGAGAGCACGTTATCTGTCTAACATTCGGATATACAGCAAGAGGCCGGGGAAACGGATATTTTCCCGGCCTCATCTTTTTATTTATAAATCGCATTAATTAATATTCTAAATTCATATAATCAAATAGTTTTTTGACACTGCTCCAGAAGCGTCCAAGATTCCGCACCGTAAGAGCCTTTGTTACGACGAAGAGGCCCGCCTCAACCGCAAGAAGAACCCGCCAACCGGGGACGTGGTGACGGCCGCCGAAAAACTCGGCGCCCACCTCTTGGATGAGGAGGACCACCTTTTCTTACAAAGCGTCGGCGACTTCGACCTCAAGTGTTCCGGCTGGCTGGCCACACCCGCTGGCGTCCGCAAGCTCGGCGGGGCGGTCTTTGGCAACAAGCGTTTTGGCCGCGCCTTCATCTATCACAACACCGCCGACTGTTACTACGCTAGCCGGGGCTACCGGTTGAAGGTGGAGATAAATTAAGGGAAGTGTGACCAACCTCCTCGACAGGCCGTATGGCTAAGCTAGGGCAAGGGTTGATTTCATTGCCCGTACTTAGACACTAGGCCTGTGGTTGGGGAGCACGTTATCTTTGCAAAAGTTAAAGAAATAGAGGCTGGGGGATCTGCTCCTCAGCCTTTATTCTTTTAATCCCTACTTTCCTTCACCGCATAATAACGTCCGAACGGAACGTAAAGTGGAATGGTGATGTAATACGGATCTCAAAAGTTTGTAAAAATTTTGGTGTGTTCGTTTGATCACAACACAAAGCATTTCTTAACTTTTAGGTGCGCCCAGTCGCCCCTGACTACTAGAATTTAGGTTTAATTTCAAAGGGATTTGCACTTTGTTAAGAAGAAAGACAAGTGTTTAAATGAACAAAGTCAAACAGAGGGGTGAAAACTGTTCAATAAATCACGATGATTAGCGCGACTTTAGCTGGTATTGCCGAATTATTGGTGCTAGGATCTGATAAGAGAGACGCCAAAGTGAGCAAATTCGAAATTCAGGCAAAGGGAGAATTGAAATGACAGAAGAAAAGAAACGCTACGGGGCCGACGCGATTGTCGACAGCCTCGCTAATCACGACGTTAAGTACGTCTTTGGGGTGCCGGGGGCTAAGATCGACCGGCTCTTTGAACGGTTGGACCACCCGGTGAACCCGAAGGCACCGAAGTTGATCGTGACCCGTCACGAACAAAACGCTTCGTTTATTGCCGGTGGGATTGGTCGCTTGACCGGCAAGCCGGGGGTGGTCTTGACCACTTCCGGCCCTGGGGTATCCAACCTGGCCACCGGGCTGGTAACCGCCACGGCCGAAGGGGACCCGGTCTTGGCCATTTCCGGGCAAGTTCCGCGCCGCGACTTAAAGCGCCTAACCCACCAAAGCATGGATAACGCCGCCCTCTTGGCGCCGGTCACCAAGTACAGCGCCGAAGTCCAAGACCCGAATAACCTTTCCGAAGTCTTGGCCAACGCCTACCAAGAAGCTGTCGCACCAAAGCAGGGGGCGGCCTTTGTTTCGGTACCGCAAGACGTCACCGACGGGGAAGTCACTTCCGCCCCGTTAGCTCCGCGCGAAGACGTCAAGTTGGGGCCAGCCAACTTGAGTGACGTGGAATGGTTAGCCAAGCAGGTTAAAGACGCCAAGTTACCGGTACTCTTAGTCGGAATGCGGGCTTCTGATGAAGAAACCACCGCCGCTATCCGCCAGCTGGTGGCCGAAACCCACCTGCCGGTCGTGGAAACCTTCCAAGGGGCCGGGATCATTTCCCGCGAACTGGAAAGCGACTTCTTCGGCCGGGTCGGCCTGTTCCGCAACCAACCGGGGGACCGGGTCTTAAAGGAAAGCGACCTCGTGATCACCGTTGGTTACGACCCGATCGAATACGAACCACGTAACTGGGATCCGACCGCAAGCGCTAGGGTCGTCGTGATCGACACCAAGCAAGCCCAACTAGACAACAACTTCCAACCAGAACGTGAACTGATCGGTGACATCGCTTCAACCTTGACCCTCTTATCACCACAGTTGACTGGTTACAGCGTGCCGAAGAACTCCCGGGCCTTTTTGGACCAGGTTCAAATCGAGGTCACGACCCGCGACGAACCCAAGCCAGTCAAGGAAGGCCAAGTCCTCAACCACCCACTCAACATCGTCGCGGCGATGCAAGAACGGATCGATGACGACATGACCGTGACCGCCGATATTGGTTCCTTCTACATCTGGTTAGCCCGCCACTTCCGCAGCTACCAACCACGCCACTTGCTCTTCACCAACGGGATGCAAACCCTAGGGGTGGGCTTACCATGGGGGATTGCGGCCGCCCTGGTTCGGCCAAATTCCAAGGTCGTTTCCGTATCTGGGGACGGGGGCTTCCTCTTCTCCGCACAAGAACTGGAAACGGCGGTCCGCTTGAACTTAAACATCGTGCACCTGGTTTGGAACGACGGGAACTACGACATGGTTAAGTTCCAAGAAGAACTCAAGTATGGCCACGACGCCGGGGTCAAGTTCGGCCCGGTGGACTTTGCCAAGTACGCCGAGAGCTTCGGCGCCACGGGACTGCGGGTCGAAAAGGCCGCTGACCTGGGCAAGGTTCTCGACAAGGCCTTTGCCACCCAAGGGCCTGTTGTGGTCGACATCCCGGTTGACTACTCCGACAACCCAGAATTGGGTAAGCAGTTGATTCAGGATAACATTAACTAGTGGAAGTGCGGACCAGCCTCCTTTCGCTAGCAAAGAAATAGGGCTCTTTGTCAAATCCTGTTGATGGGTCATTT
>ERZ1036424.600-NODE-600-length-12162-cov-3.810275_pt1 | contig 12162 bp, 12 predicted proteins | sample MGYA00514221_ERZ1036424 | MGnify/ENA primary metagenome ERZ1036424 (study PRJEB33795, sample SAMN09464939) | human gut metagenome | host: Homo sapiens | place: USA: Stanford, California | collected 2016-11 | study: EMG produced TPA metagenomics assembly of the...
GAGCAACTCTTCTATAGTCACCTATTATTCTTCCTCTACCATAAGCATCTGGAAGTCCAGTTAATAATCCTGCTGTTCTTGCAAGTCTTATTTCCTTTGTATATCCATCGAAAACACCTTCATTGTGTGTTTTTCTATATTTAGGAAAATATTTTTCTATATCTTTATCTAATTCATATCCATATTCTTTTAATGAACTTTGAACCATTCTCATTCCACCGAAAGGATTTACAATTCTTTTAAGTGGCGCATCAGTTTGAAGACCAACTATTACTTCATTATCCCTATCTATATATCCAGGTTCATAATTATTTATGCCTGAAACTCTATCTGTAGCAACATCAATAATACCTTTCTTAACTTCTTCTACTATTAATGCATATGCCTTTCCCCATACCTTGTCTGTCTTTTCTGTTGTTCCTTCTAGGAAACTTGAATCACCTTCGTAAAGCTTGTAATTCTTTTGTATAAAGTTTCTTACGTCAATACCTTCTTGCCAAGTTCCGCCTTTAAAACCTTCCCATTGTTTAAACATACTTTTCCTCCTTTATACTTGTAGCTGTAGAAAATTTAATTGTTAAATCTTTCTCAATCTTATTGTAATATAAATAACAAAAAAATAAAAGATTTTTTTATTATTTTATATAAAATTTATTTATTCTTAATATTATCTTGTTTTATTATGCTTTATTCCCAATTGCTTATAAATACTCCCATTTTATTCATTATACATATTTATTTAGTGAAAACTTTGTTAATTTTTTCTCAATTGATTTTATATATTTTATGTATATTCAGTAATCCCAGTGAATATTATGTATCAATTGATAATTTATTTCAATTATCTGTATATAAAAATACTCAATTATTTTTAAATTTTAACTTAATTGACAACAAACTGAAAAAATACAAGTATATAATAAAGATTATTTTATTTAAAGGGAGAATACATATATGACAAAAAAAAATTTAAGAAAATATTCTTTTCGCATATTTTTAATTATATTATTAGCTATTGGAAGCTATTATATAATTGATTACTATGACTTTTTTCAAAACACAATAACAATAATAAACAATAAAGCTTATTCGAAATTATTCCCTACAAATACATTTCAAAGTTCATATGAGCCTAAATTAAAATTTGATGATATGAAAGTCTCAAAAGTTAGTGGTATAACACTGAATATTTTAGATAAATATTCAATAAAAAATACACCTACTTTATTAAAAGCTCAAAGATATTATGTGCCATTAAAATTAATATCCGATAAACTTGATTATAACTTAAATAGCTCTAATGAATATTTAGTTCTAACAAGAGATCACGATAAAATAACATTAAGCAAAAATTCTTTTATCAGAAACTCAAATACAAAACCTTTAAGAGGAAATATAATTACAGAGAATAATGAATCTTATATTTCAATTTCAGATATTGAAGAAATTTTTCATTTAATTGCAGTGTTTGATTTTGATAGTAAATCAATAAACTTAATAAATAACACCACTCAACTTTCAAAAGCAAAATCTATAGTTTTTAGCAAAAAGGTTGCATTTTTAAGATTTGAAGACTTTACTGCTGGTTATACAAATGTTGTAGATAAAAATCAAACTAAATTAAAATGCATGGTAAATTACTTGGATTCTGAAAACATAAAATTTCACATTGCATGGATTCCAAGATTTAAAGTTCCATCCCAGAATATAGATAATGATTTATTAAAAAATGACTCTATTGAGAATGTTGGATTTGTTAATTTATTAGACTATATTCTCAATAATGGAGGAGAAATAGGCCTTCATGGATATACTCACCAGTCTGGAGATCAAAATACTGCTGTAGGCGAAGAAATGTCAAAAGATGTTAATAACACCGAAACGGAGACAAGAGCTGTTATAGAAAAAGGTATAGATACAGCATCAGCTTTAAACATTCCAATTACATTTTATGAAAGTCCTCATTATAGGGATACTAAATTACAACAAAGTATAATACAACAATATTTTCAAATTTTGTATGAACCTTACGATAGTACTAAGAAAAATATTTTTAAAACAGAAAATAACAACTTATTTGTTCCTACTCCACTTGGTTATGTAAAAGGCGCTGATAATGAAATGTCTGCTATAGTTAATGGCTTTAACAAATATGATCCCGAAATTTTAAAAAGCTGTTTTTATCATCCTTCAACAGAAATTAACTTTATAGATTATAATATTAAAGATAATAATTTAGAAGTATCTTATGATACAAACTCGCCTTTACAAAAGATTGTTAAACTCATAAAGGATAATAATTATACAACTCTTCACGTCTCCGAACTTATTGATAAATAGTGAAAAAGAATGCAAACTTACTTATTAAAAAAGTTTGCATTCTTTTTGTTTCTATTTATATTATTTTATTTAGCACCATATTGCTCGTAGTAAGTATCAATTCTGCCTTTTACCTCATCATCAATTAAAACTTTTCCGTTGATTTCTTTATTATATAAATATTCTATTACTTCAGCCATTGTAACTATAGCACATGTTTTAAATCCAAATTTTTCTCTTATTTCACTTAAAGCTGATTTTTCCCCTTGGCCTCTTTCCATTCTATCTACAGATATAATTAATCCCTTAACATCAACATCTGCTTGACTCTTTAAAATTGGCATTGTTTCATAAATAGAAGTTCCAGCAGTTGTCACATCTTCAACTATTAACACTCTATCTCTATCTTTTAATTTACTACCTAAAAGTATTCCTGTATCTCCATGATCCTTTACTTCTTTTCTATTGGAACAATATTTTACTTCTATATTATAAGAATTTGAAAGCGCTATTGCTGTAGTAACACCTAATGGAATTCCCTTATACGCAGGTCCAAAAAGTATGTCGTAATCATCTCCAAAGTTTTCTTTTATAGCTTCTGCATAGAATTCTCCAAGTTTAGCTAATTGGCTTCCTGTCTGATAATTACCTGTGTTGACAAAGAAAGGTGTCTTTCTTCCACTTTTAGTAACAAAATCTCCAAATGTTAATACTCCGCATTCTATCATAAACTCAATAAAATTTTTTTTATATTCTCTCATCTGTATTCCTCCAATAACTTTATTAATTCAATTACTTGTTTTTTATTAGGTTAAAACATTTAATAAATAATTTTTTAACTATATTCTATATAATTCCTACTATTTCATTTATATCTTTGATTCCTTGCTCTTTTAAGAAGCTTTCAATCTCTTCAATTATTTCTTTTCCTGCCATAGGATTAACAAAATTTATAGTACCTATTTGAATTGCACTAGCACCTGCCATCATAAATTCAACAGCATCAAGCCCATTTGAAATTCCACCAAGTCCTATTACAGGAATGTTAACAGCCTTTGCTACATCATGAACCATTCTAAGTGCAACTGGCTTAACTGCAGGACCAGAAAGACCTGCTGTAACATTATTAAATACAGCTTTTCTCTTATATGGATCAATTGCCATTGCATTTAATGTATTTATAAGCGATACTGAATCCGCTCCAGCTTTCTCACATTTCACAGCCATATCCACAATATTTTCTGCATTAGGTGATAACTTTACCATTAGTGGCTTCTTTGTTATAGCCCTAATTCTCTTTACTACGTCATATGCTACTTCTGACTTAATTCCAAAAGCCATTCCACCATGTTTTACATTAGGACATGAAATGTTTAGCTCAATCATATCTACATCTGTTTCATCTATCTTACTTACAGCTAATTCATAGTCCTCCTCACATCCGCCACCAATATTAGCTATAACATTTGTTCCGAACTTTCTCATTTTAGGAAGTTCATCTTTAATAAATGAATCTATGCCTGGATTTTGTAAACCTACTGAATTCATCATTCCTGAAGGTGTTTCATATACTCTAAGCCCATCATTTCCCTCTTTAGGATTAATTGTAAGCCCCTTTGAAGATATACCACCTAAAATCCCAACATCATAAAAGTCATTAAATTCTTGTCCAAAACCAAAGGTTCCTGATGCTGCAATTACAGGGTTTTTAAATTCTACTCCATTAATGTTTACTTTTAACACTTTAACTCCTCCTCTGGTCTTATAATTCTACAAAATATCCATCAAATACTGGTCCATCTTTACATGTTCTCTTATTTCCTTCTTTTGTCTTGCATGTACATCCTAAGCAAGCTCCAACCCCACATGCCATATGCTTTTCCATAGATACATAAACACCAACATTTTTTCCTTTACACATATCAATTACTTTTTTCATCATTACTTCTGGACCACAACACAATACTGTATCATAATCTTCTACATTTAAAATATCTGTAATGAAACCTTTATGTCCATATTTTCCTGTATTAGTGGATACTTTAACTTCATTAGAATATTTTTCAATCTCATCTACTAGATATATCTCATCTCTAAATCCAAAATACACATCAATCTTTTGATCTTTGTTTCTTTTTCTTAAGTTTTTAGCTAGTTCTAACATTGGTGCTGTTCCTATTCCACCTGCAACTAAAGCAACTTTACCATAATCCTTCTCTAAATCAAATCCATTCCCTACTGGTCCTGTTAAACTTATTGAATCTCCTTCTCTAAGCCTTGTGTATTCTTTAGTTCCTTTTCCAACTACTGCATATAGAAATGTTAGTTTATCACCATTTTTTTCGCATATGCTTATTGGTCTTGGAAGCAATGTTTCTCCCTTAACCTTTAGCATGTAAAATTGCCCTGGTTTTATTTCACTATTATCTTCTACAACTAATTTGTATATATCTTTTGAAATTTCTTCATTTGATATTATCTTTGCATTTTTATATGTTACAGCCATAATAAGTTTCCTCCTATGCTTCTTTTACTGCATTTTTAATTGCATTTCTCATTTTTATAGCTTCTTCTCTTGCACATAAAGCAAATTCTTCTGGTTTATTTACTTTCTTATAAGCTAGTAATATTCCTCTTGAAGAATTAACAACTCCACCATTTCCATTATTTAAATATAGTGCAACATCTTCTGCTGTTCCTCCTTGTGCACCATAACCTGGTATTAAGAAAAACATATTATTGTAGTTTGCTCTTATTTTCTTTCCTTCTTCAACATGTGTACATCCTATTACTCCACCAATTGCAGTATATCCACATTTTCCAGTATAATTTTTAGCCATTTCAGTTATTTTGTCAGCTACTATTTCATACACTTTCTTTCCACTATTAACATCTAAATATTCAATATCTTCTGCCCCTGGATTTGAAGTTCTAACTAAGCTAAATACACCCTTATTTCCCTTTTCTAAATATGGTAAATAGGGTTCTATACTATCCATTCCCATATAAGGACTTAGTGTAATAAAATCAGCTTCAAAGTTGCCTTCAAAATGAGCCTTAGCATACATTTTGGCAGTAGCAGCTATATCTCCTCTTTTTATATCAGCTATTATTATTTCATCTTTTTCTCTTAAATAATCTAAAGTTTTTTTATAAGCCGTTAAACCTTCAATTCCTAATGCCTCATAATATGCTATTTGTACTTTAAAACATGCAGCTACATCGTATGTTGCATCAATGATTTGTTTGTTAAATTCAAATATTGCTTCACCTGGAGTCTTCCCTTCTCTTATATGTTCAGGAACATAGTCTAATGCTGTATCTAATCCAACACATACAACTCCTCTTTTTTCAACTCTATCATATAACTTATCAATTATGTAACTTGTCATTTTAAAGTCCCTCCTAAATTTTATATAAGCCTTTTATATATTTAACTTCATACAAATTAAACCTTCTATAAATAAAACCACTATTTTTTATATTTAATAACCCCAGCTTTTATTGTAGCAAGTATTTCCCCATAGAATTCCATTCCTTCAAAAGGTGTGTTTCTACCTTTTGATGCAAATTCTTTACTCTCAACTTTCACTGCTTTATCAGTGTCCACTAAAACAAAATCACCGTCTAAGCCTATTGAAATTTTGCCTTTATTCATTCCTAAAAGCTTAGCTGGATTGTATGACATAAGTTCACTTACTTTATTTAAAGTAATATCATTCTCCCTAACTAGTTTAGTGTAGCATATTCCAAATGCTGTTTCTAATCCAACCATTCCTGGAGAGCCTTTTTTCTTTTCTTCTTCAGTATGTGGAGCATGGTCTGTTCCTATTGTATCAACCATTCCAAGTTTTATAGCTTTTATTATAGCTTCAACGTCCTCCTTTTCTCTTATTGGTGGATTTACTCTATAATCATTTATATCTCTTGTAAGACATATATGATGTGGTGTTACCTCTAATGTAATATTTGCACCACTCATCTTTCCATCAATAATGTATTTAATACATTCTTTTGTACTTACATGACACATATGTAGTCTTGCACCACTTATTTTAGCTAATTCTACATCTCTTAATGTCATCATGTTCTCAGCTATTCTCATATCTACTTTTGAAAATTCTGGACTTTCTGCATGAGACATAATAATCCAGTTATTTTCCTTTGCTATTTTCATAGCTTCAAGCATAGTATTAGAATTAGATACTCCAACACCATCATCTGAAAGTGCTTTTATTTCCGAATCATTTTTAAGTTCTTCTAAATGACTTAATGTAATCCCATCAAAGTTTTTTGTAACTGATAAACATTGATGAATATCAATTAAATCAAGCTCCTTTGATTTATTTCTTACATACTCTAAAATCTCTTTTGATGAACATATTGGATTTGTATTTGCCATTAAGCAAACTCCGGTGTATCCACCTCTTAAAGCTGCTTTAGATCCTGTTTCTATATCTTCTTTCCATGTAAGTCCTGGATCTCTAAAGTGAGCATGAGTATCAATAAATGATGGCATTAATGTTTTACCTTTGCAATCAAATGTCTCCACATTATCTTTTGTTATTTCTTTAGCGATTTCTGCAATTAAACCATTCTTAACATATATATCTCCAATAAAATCTTGAGTTACATCTATAACTCTTGCATTTTTGATTAAAAGATCCATTCTAACACCTCTTTACTATATTTTAAAGATCAGATAATTTTCTTATCTCATCACAATATTCACATCTATATCTTCCTGTTTCTCTATCAACAAGTACAAATGAATGGGTAACATATTCCTCTTGACCTGTTATGCATCTTGGATTTTTACATTTTAAGATATTATCAATTTTTTCTGGCAAAGTTGGAATTATTTTATTTACGATTCTTTCATTTTTAACTTCATCTATAGTAATTGTTGGTGATAATAATCCTAATACTGTATAATCTAATTCTTCACAATTTTCTATTTTTATTATATCTTTTTTCCCAAGCTTCTTACTGTCAGCATTAATTATTAAAGCAACACTATAATCACTTTTGTCTAATTTTAAGTAATTAAATATTTTAACTCCAGTTCCTGCTTCAATATGATCTATAACTATTCCATTTTTAATACTAGTTATCTCAAGCATCTACATCACCCCCAACAATTTAATCATTAAGGCCATTCTCACATACATTCCATATTCAGCTTGTTTAAAATAAGATGCTCTTCCATCTTTATCTACTTCATAAGCTATTTCATTTACTCTTGGAAGTGGATGCATTACTATCATGTCTTTTTTAGATATCTTCATTTTTTCTGAATCTAGTATATAGCTATCTCTAAGTCTTAGATATTCCTCTTCATTAAAGAATCTTTCTTTTTGAACTCTAGTCATATATAGTATATCTAAATCACTCATTACATCTTCTAATTTTTCAACTTCGACATATTCAATTTTATTTTTTTCTAAGACTTCTTCTCTTATATATTGAGGTATTGATAATTCTTTTGGTGATATTAATACAAAATTATTTCCTTTATATCTTGACATTGCTTTTATTAAAGAATGAACAGTTCTACCAAACTTTAAATCTCCACAAATTCCTATTGTATGGCCTGATAGTCCACTTTTTAGACTTTCTATTGTCAATAAGTCTGCTAGTGTTTGAGTTGGATGTTGATGCCCACCATCTCCTGCATTAATTATTGGAACATTTGAATAAAGACTTGCTACCTTTGCTGCCCCTTCTTTTGGATGCCTCATTGCAATAATATCTGAATATATTGAAACCATTTTTATAGTATCTGCTAGTGTTTCACCTTTTGAAATTGAAGTTGAATTAGGTTCTGAAAAGCCCAATATTTTCCCACCAAGTTTCATCATAGCTGCTTCAAAGCTTAATCTAGTTCTAGTACTTGGTTCATAAAATAATGTAGCTAAAATTTTTCCGTTACATATATTAGAAAAATCTTTTGGATGTGACATAATTTGATGTGCTAAATTAAAGATCTCATCTAGTTCTTCTACTGTGAAATCCATTGGTTCTATTAAGTGCCTATTGTTGATTTTCATTTACTATCACTCCTTCTTAACCTCTCTGTGTTAATTTAAAGGGAGAAAATTATATAATATAATTATCCATATAAAAAACCTTCCTTTAAATAAAGGAAGGCATAATAATCCTAAATATTGGTGTATTATATAACTTCCTTATTGATCTCTCTGGACCAAATTAAAGGTTATTCTTTGCTATTCTTTTTGTAAGAATAACATTAATTTGGAACTATGTCAATAAAATAATTTCATATTAATAATTGTAATATATTATATGAAAAAATTTAAATAATACTAGAATAATATTTACATTTATATTATGTGATTAATAAGCTGATTTTATATTTCCCTTTTAAATCCTACAAACCTAGTTCCTTGAAATTCTAAGGTTCCAAAATCTCCTTCGCATAACATACCATAATCATTAGATCCAACACTAAATTCCATTCTTTGTCCATTATCAAATTCAAAAGTAATATAGTATGATGTTGATGAATTTATACTATTAATACCGTTTTCAAAATTACCATTATTATGATGTGTAGTAGAACTTCTCTTTCCTTTTATAATTGCTTTAACTGGTACTATTGGTTTACTCCTATTACTAATTCCTTGCGCAATATTAAAAATGAACCCACCAATTACTATACAAAATATAATCATAAAAAATATTGGAAAGATATTAAACATAGCATCTTCTAAAAACATTATTATTTTCTCCTTTAATTAATTAGAATTCATAGAATAATTATATCATATGTCTCTTCTAATTAATAATTACAAAAACAATTATGGAATTAAATCATATAATTTATTTTATGACTTAATGCAAAATCTAAACATATTATATCATTGCTTTTCATTTTTGAAACCTCAACTTTACTATTGTTTTTATTAAAAACAATAACTGCCAATATTGCTGAACCAATTACTATTAATATTGCTAACACAACTCCTAAAATTATTAACTTCTTGTTCATTAATATCATCTCCTTAAAAATTCTACTTATTAATAATATCGAATTAATAGTCATAATATTTATATAAAAAGAATAATAATACTCCTCTATAGAGTTTTTTTTATCCTTTAAAAGTGTAAAAAAATAACTCTCAGAAGACTAAGAGTTATTTTTATTTTGCTAATCCCAATTATTATTAATATTATACCACATCATCTTTCCAGATTTAGCCAAGGTGACTGTACCATAAACACTGTTTGGTATACCCATTGAAAGAACAGTAAATGTAAATGTTCCTTTTTGTAGGTGTATAAGTGCTGTATCATTTTCAACACCTGTTTTATCTCCTGTTTTACTTGATATTTCGAATTTTAAATTATCTGGAATATAAAGTGCTAACTTATTTTTAATTTGTTGTCTTCTTAATATATCTATAAGCATTGTGCTATTTTTCTTATTTAAAAAAGTTACATTATATAGATGCTTCCATATTTTAGATAAATCTAAAGCACTAGTTATATTTTCAACGCCATTACTTGTTGCTCTTTCATCTGATGTTTTTCTATTTAATTTTGTATTTTTTAATCCTAGAGCTTCTATATCTCTATTAATAGTATCAATACCTACAATATCTATTAATTTGTTAGCTGCTGTATTATCGCTTTGAATAAGCATTGCAACTAGAAGCTCAAATACAGTGTATTCTCTATTATCAAATTCATGAAGTATTCCTGTTCCATAAACTTTATCTGCTTCTTCTATCTTTATTCTGTCTAAAAATGACACAAATCCATTTTCAACATATTTAATTACTGAAACAGCTATAGGAAGTTTCATACATCCAGCACTAGTCATTTGAACATTTTCATTATATCCATAACTAAAACCACTTTCTAAATCCTCAAAGAAAAATGAATATGTTCCTATTCTAGATTCTAAATATCTCTTAATTTCTTTCATAAATACCCACCGCTTTCTAAATACTCTTATTGTCCTTAGGTATATTATACGCGTTTATTTAAACTTTTTAAATAAGCACTAGTTATTAATTAATCTCCAAAACATACACCTATTTTTTTTGCTACTTTTACTAATTCTCCATTTGGATCTACTACTTTATTATTTCCAATAACATTTTCTAAAGAATCATAAGTAATATCATTACCTTTTAAGCATACCATATTTCCAAAATTGCCCTCATTAATAAGTTCAACAGCTGCAACTCCATATCTAGTTGATAGTATTCTATCAAAGGTACAAGTATTTCCACCTCTTTGAATATGTCCAAGAACTGTACATCTAACTTCTCTTTCATTAACTAATTTTTCTAAATCCTCTGCTAATTTATTTCCTATTCCACCAAGTCTTATTGGATCTGGACTATCAGATACTATCTTAGCCACTATAACTTCACCATCTTTAGGCTTAGCACCTTCTGCTACTACAATAATAGTAAATAGCTTTCCTTCTTTCTTTCTAGCATCAACTTTTTCAACTATCTTATTAATATCATATGGAATTTCTGGTAATAGAATAACATCAGCTGATCCAGCAATTCCTGATTCTAATGCTATAAATCCTGCATTTCTTCCCATAACTTCTAAAATCATAATTCTATGATGAGACTCTGCTGTAGTATGCAATCTATCTAGAGCTTCTGTTGCAATATCTATTGATGTATTAAATCCAAAAGTAACATCTGTTGAACCTAAATCGTTATCAATTGTCTTAGGAACACCTATAACGTTAACACCTTTTCTTGCAAAGTCTCTTGCAGATGTTAAAGTTCCATCTCCTCCAATTACAACTAAAACGTCAACTCCTTCTTTTTTCATATTTTCTATTGCTACATCAGATACATCTTTTTTAACCATTTGTCCATTTTCTTCAACTGTATAATCAAATAAATTATCTTTATTTGAACTATATAGTATTGTCCCACCTCTAGATAGAAGACCTGATACAGATGATAAATTTAAAGGAATAAAATCATTGTTATATAGCCCTCTATATCCAAACTTATATCCTATAACTTCATATCCATAATTTAATATTGCAGACTTCGTCACAGCTCTTATAACCGCATTCAAGCCAGGGCAGTCTCCACCACCAGTCAATAAACCTATTTTTTTAATCTCTTTTGCCATATACAACTCCCCCTATACCTTATTTTTTTCGACAAAATCTAATTTAGCAAATTATCTATATTTTCTGACTATTTAGTCGAAAAAAAATTTATACATCTACTTTTCCCATTAAAATTAGAATAGCAATACTTTAGTATACGCTTATTTCTACTAATTTTATGATATCACAAACTTCAATTTATGAAAAGTATTAATTTACAATATATTCTTTTTCAGATAATATCATTAAAATCTTTTCAACATTTTCTAAATTCCATGTAAATTAATTATTAGAATATATACTTTTAGTTAAACTATCTCAAAATTAATATTATGCAAATATATCTTTAATTATTATAAAGAATTTAATTTGCTCTTAATTTTTATTTAAAATAGAATAGAAGCTATCTTAACATTATTAAGATAGCCTCTATTTCATGGGTTTTAAACTGATACAACTCCTAAATAAATAAGTATAGCAAATACTATTCCTGCACCTATTCTATAAACGGCAAACACTCTCATTGGTCTCTTCTTTAAGTAGTCTATAAATTTTCTCATAACTATTAGAGAAACAATAAACGCAACTATAAAACCAACTATTAATGCAATAGCATTTGTCATAGTCATAAATGAATAGTCAAACTTCAATAAATCCAATCCAGAAGATCCAACCATTGCTGGAATTGCTAAGAAAAATGAATATTCTGCTGCAACAGTAGTGGA
>ERZ1036424.604-NODE-604-length-12057-cov-3.239543_pt1 | contig 12057 bp, 11 predicted proteins | sample MGYA00514221_ERZ1036424 | MGnify/ENA primary metagenome ERZ1036424 (study PRJEB33795, sample SAMN09464939) | human gut metagenome | host: Homo sapiens | place: USA: Stanford, California | collected 2016-11 | study: EMG produced TPA metagenomics assembly of the...
AAAAGGATTTTTATCATAGGAGGAGCTAACTCAACAGATAAAGAATATAGGGTACTTGGTGAAAGTTTTTGGAAGCAAGAAGTACCTAATTTAATAGAAAGAGATAGAGCAATACAAAATCTAGAAATGGAAAATAATAAAGTTGATATAATACTTACACATACACCTCCTAGTTCTATTTTAAAATTAATGAATAAAGAATACAGAATAGATGAATATACAGATTTTTTAGAGTATATTAAAAAAACTACTAGTTACAGACACTGGTATTTTGGTCATATTCATGAGAACAAGAAAGTTGATAAAAAACATACATGTGTATATACTAATTTTGTTAATTTTCATAGTATATAGTAAGTAAATAGTTGAAATCATTAATTTGTGATAGAATAAATTTAAAGATACAAAAAATAATGCTTTATAAGAGGATTGAAGATAAAATGGAAAAGAAAATAAAAATTGTAAGCCCTGTTTACCAACAGATTGCAGCAGACATTGCATCTAGAATAGCAAATGGGTATTATGAATTAGGGGAAAAAATATATACTAGATCAGTTCTAGCTAGCCAATATGGAGTTTCTTCAGAAACAGCTAGGCGTGCAATATGTATATTAGCAGATATGGACATAGTAGATGCAACTAAAGGAAGTGGAGTAACAATAAAATCATATGAAAATGCAGTAAAGTTTGTAAAACAATATGATGATGTTCAAACAGTAAATGATTTAAAAAAAGACATATTAACTACACTAGATAAGCAGAGAGAAGAGAATGAAAGTTTAAGGAAAAACTTAAATAAGTTAATAGAGAAAACAGATCGTTTTAAATCTATAAATCCATTTATACCTTTTGAAATAAGAATAAGCAAGGAAAGTAAGTACATAGGAAAAACTATTGGAGAAATTAATTTTTGGCATAATACTTCTGCTACAATTATAGGAATTAAGAGAAATGACTCTTTGATGATGTCTCCTGGCCCATATGCAGCTTTATGTGAAAATGATATTTTTTATTTTGTTGGTGATGAAAGCTGTTATGATAGAGTAAATAAATTCTTAAATGATTAAGTTAAAAAGCAAGACACTTCAAGTAAATTTGAAGTGTCTTGCTTTTCATAAAAGTGTATTATAAAACCTAAAACTTGAAAAAGTAACAACTTAGTTATATAATAGAGTTGTTAATTAGAAAAAAATTCAAAGTAACAACTCTTTTGAAAAATGAAGTGGTTTATTAGAGGGAGGTAAAAATATTGATAGAATTTAAAAATATAACTAAGAGGTTTAAAGATAAAGCTATTCTAAAAAATATATCATTTAAAATAAATAAAGGAGAATTAGTTGCAATTATTGGTGCAAGTGGATGTGGTAAGACAACAAGTTTAAAAATGATAAATCGTCTTATTAAGCCATCTAGCGGAAAAATTCTTATTGAAGGTGAGGATATTTCCACGAAAGATGTTATTAAATTAAGAAGAAATATAGGATATGTTATTCAACAAACAGGTTTATTTCCACATATGACGATTAAAGAAAATATAGAATTAATATCTAATATTGAAAAAATAGATAAGAAAGATATTGAAAAAGTTACTTATGATCTTATGGATATGGTTGGATTGAATCCAAGTGAATTTTTAGAAAGATATCCTACAGAACTTAGTGGAGGACAACAACAAAGAGTTGGAGTTGCAAGGGCATTTGCTACAAATCCAGAAATAATTTTAATGGATGAACCATTTAGTGCTTTAGATCCAATAACTAGACTTCAACTTCAAGATGAATTAATTGATTTGCAGTCAAAACTTAAGAAAACTATAGTATTTGTAACTCATGATATGACAGAAGCTATAAAAATAGCTGATAGGATTTGCATTATGAATAATGGAGAAATTATTCAATATGATACTCCAGAAAATATTTTAAAGAATCCATGTAATGATTTTGTAAGTGATTTTATTGGAAAAAATAGAATATGGTCTTCGCCAGAATTTATAAGAGCTAAAGATATTATGATTGAGACACCTGTCACTTGTTATCCTAATACACCTTTATTAAAATGTATTGAAAAAATGAGAAGTTCAAAAGTAGACAGCTTAATGGTTATAGATAGACATAAATTACTATTAGGAATGATAACGGCAAAGCAAATTCAAAATATGGTTGATAGAAGTATAGCTGTATCTAATATAATGAAAGAGGAATTTATTAAAGTTTTTCCTGAAGATAATATAATAGATATACTTTCTATTGTAAAAGAAAATAAAATATCTAAAGTTCCTGTAGTTAGTAATGAAGGCAAATTAGAAGGAATAATTACAAAAAGTAGTTTAGTGACCACATTAAGCCAACAATTTTTAGATACAGAGGAGGTTGAATAATATGGCAGGATTTCTTAGTTATTTATTTCAAAATAAAGAACAGATATTAACACTACTACTTGAGCATATAAAACTTACTTCAGTATCTGTAGGATTAGCTATTCTAATTGGTATGCCCCTTGGAATAGGAATTAGCTATATTAAAAAAATGAACAAGCCGGTATTAGGAATTGCCAGTGTTATTCAAGCTATTCCGAGTATGGCATTGTTAGGATTTGCAATTCCATTTTTAGGGATAGGAGAGACACCTGCAATTGTAATGGTAGTTTTATACTCACTTTTACCTATAATAAAAAATACAACTACTGGTATAGATAATATAAATAAAGATATGGTTGAAGCAGCTCGTGGTATTGGACTTACAAAATTTCAAGTACTAATTAAGGTGCAGTTACCTTTAGCATTACCAATGATTATGTCAGGAATAAGAATATCATCTGTTACAGCAGTTGGGTTAATGACTATGGCTGCTTTTATTGGAGGTGGAGGACTTGGATATTTAGTCTTCTCAGGAATAAGAACTGTTAACAATTATCAAATATTAGGAGGAGCAATTCCAGCTTGCTTGCTAGCATTAATAGTAGATGGATTATTTGGGATAATTGAAAAATTAGTTACACCAATTAGCATTCAAAAAGTTACTGGTAATTCAAAGATATCAGCAACAAAGAAGAGAAAAATTCAGAAGAGCATATTAGTAGTATCAGCATCTTTATTAGCTATAATTCTTGGATTTAATGGTTTTTCTAGAATAGCAACTAACAAAAATTCAATTGTAATTGGAAGCAAGGATTTCACAGAACAAGAGATTTTATCAAATATGATTGCAGAGCTTATTGAAAACAAAACTGATATTTCTGTAGAACGTAAATTATCACTTGGCGGTACACAAGTAGCATTTTCAGCTTTAAAAAATGGAGATATTGATATGTATGTTGATTATAGTGGTACTGCCTATGGAGATACCTTGAAATATCCACCAATATCAAATGTTGAAGAGGTCTATAATACAGTTAGAAAAGATTTCAAAGAAAAATATAATATTGATGTATTAAAACAAATGGGATTTAATAATACTTATGCTTTGGCAGTAAGAAAAGATACAGCTGAAAAGTATAATTTAAAATCAATAAGTGATTTAGCTGAAGTTGGAGATAAACTTATTGCAGCTACATCACTAGAATTTTTAAATAGAGAAGATGGGATTAAAGGTTTAGTAAAAGCATATAATTTTAATTTTAAAGATTCAATTGGAATTGATGGAAGCCCTAAGTATACAGCTTTAATGAATAATGAAAGTGATGTTGTAGATGCATTTTCAACAGATGGTTTATTAAAAAAATTTGATTTAGTTGTTTTAGAAGATGATAAGCAATTTTTCCCACCATATTATGCTATTCCACTTGTTAGGGAAGAGGCAGCTAAAAAGTATCCAGAAATAGTGCCTTTAATAGAAGCTATTGGGGATAAATTAAATGATGATATAATGAGTGAATTAAATTATAAAGTTGATGAGCTTAAAGAAGATCCAGAAAAAGTGGCTATTGATTTTCTTAAAGAAAATGGGTTAATCTAAAATGTTAAAATAATATATAAAATATAGGATTTTTAATTACATCTGCATAAAAAATACAAATAATGAAAAGAACTAAGTTATTGAAGTTTTAGACTTAGTTCTTTTTTCTTATGTACATTAAAGATTGGCGGATAATTGCTTTTTGATATTAACGGTTAAGAATGTTTTTGCTTATTAAATAATCTATTTCCCAAGGTTCTATTTCATTTAAAGTTTTAAATTCATAACCTAAATCTTTATATCTATTAATTATTGTTTGCAAAGAGTCTTTAGTTGTTATTTTATTTTCTAAATCATGCATTAAAACTACATCTATTTTATAAGAACCAGATTCATTAAAAATATTATCTTGTATTATATTAGTAGAAACTTGATTTGCAGAAGCATCACCAGAATCAACGTTCCAATCTAAATAATAAAGATTTTTTCTTTTTAATTCAGCTTTTATATTACTTAATACATCCTTACTAGAAACACTGTTATATGATCCACCAGGCATTCTTATAATAGTGTATTTATGTTCTTTACCAGTAGTAGTATTTATTGCTTTCATGCACTTTTCTAAATCATTAATATAATATTCCGTTGATGAATATAATTCTTTATAATTATGTTTATAACAATGCGGTATGATTCCCATATTTAATTCATTGAGTCTTGCCATTGTACCTTTATTGTTTAATGCATTGGAGCCAATTACACAAAAAGTAGCTTTTACATTATTTTTAGACAGTATATCTAATATTGCATCAGTATTATTTGGAGAGGGACCATCATCAAAGGTTAGATAGACTATTTTCTTTTGAACAGAATCTGCATTGCAAATATATAAATTATTAATAAATATAAATTGAATAATAAATATAATTAAAGATATTTTTAATAGATTTTTTAATTTCAAATTTATCAGCTCCTTTCTTATATTAATAGTTTGTCTAAAATTATTAATTATATAGTAGTGAGTATATGGAATATAGAATAAAAATTTCAATCATTTAAATATTGTACTAGATATAATATAGAATTATATATCATGATTACTTTTCTTATATATTATTATTATTATTTTTCTTAAATTAAACATATTTTAACATGTGAATTAAAAAAAATACTAATAAAATTCGTACTACTAACAGAATATGTTAGTATAATTTTTAACAATAATTTAATTTATAAATTGACACATATACATTATAATGCTAAACTTTTTGTATAAATTGAATATCAAAAGGTGCTTGGTGCAAGCTTTTAGTTTGCAGGCCAAGATAATAGGGAAATGGGTGAAAGTCCCATACGGTCCCGCCGCTGTAAAGGAAGAGTAGCTTTCGATTTTTTATTTTCTAAAGTGCTATAATTTTAAATTTTAAATATATCTCATAAATTTAAAATTTACTGAAAATAGTATTTAATTTGGAATTAAAAAATATAATCACTGTACAAAATTTTTGTATGGGAAGATTGGAAGATATGATGATGCCTAAGTCAGAAGACCTGCCTTATGATACAGTTTTACACACATTACGGACGATAATGAGGTGTAATGAGATGATTCCTCTTTAGGGGGTAATTTTGTTGCGTCTTTTTACGATTCGTTCGTTAGAACAAATTTAAAAAGGCATTTTTTTTATCAAATTTTAAGGAGGAGAAGTATGTTAAAAAAGAAACAAGGATTGATCTTAGGAATTGCAGTTTTTGTACTAATGTTTGGTATTATTCCAAGTGCTAATGCAATGCATATTATGGAAGGGTATTTACCTTTAAAATATTGCATTACTTGTGGAGTAATATGTGTTCCATTTTTAGTTGCTGGATTTGTATCAATTAAAAAAACGGCCTCAGAACATAGAAAGGCAATATTAATTTTAGCAATGGTAGGAGCGTACGCATTTGTACTTTCGGCACTTAAGATTCCATCTGTAACAGGTAGCAGTTCACATCCAACAGGTACTGGACTTGGAGCAATATTATTTGGACCAAGTGCTATGGGGATTATTGGTATTATAGTATTATTATTTCAAGCTATTTTACTTGCACATGGTGGGCTAACAACTCTTGGTGCAAACACGTTTTCAATGGCAATTGCTGGACCATTTTTATCTTATGGAATTTATAAGTTATGTGACAAATTTAAAGTAAATAAAATGGTTTCAGTATTTTTAGCAGCATGTTTAGGAGATTTATTTACTTATTGTGTAACATCATTTCAACTAGGACTTGCTTATCCATCACAGGTTGGAGGTATAGGAGCTTCAGTTGTAAAATTCTTAGGAATTTTTGCAATAACACAAGTTCCACTTGCAATTATTGAAGGAATTTTAACAGCTGTAGTTGTTATGATTCTTGAAACTTATGCAAAACCAGAACTTTCAGAAATCGGATTTATTAAGGGAGGAAGTATGAATGAGTAGTAAATTAAAAACAGGTATTATTCTAATTCTTCTTTGTGTTATTATTGCAGTTATGCCACTTGCATTTATTAAAAATTCAGAATTTGGAGGATCTGATGATGCTGCATCAGATGCCATAAGTGAAATACTTCAAGTGGATGAATATGAGCCATGGGTCACTCCAATATATGAGCCACCAGGTGGAGAAACTGAGTCTTTACTATTCTGTTTACAAGCAGCCTTAGGAGCTGGTGTTTTTGGATTTGGTCTTGGAATATTGGTTGAAAGAGGAAGAAATAGAAAAGAAATATCTAAATAGTTTTTAGGAGAAATATAATAATGATTATGATTGATAAACTTGCATATTCATCGAATTTGCGATATAAAAATCCATGCTTAAAAGCTTTTGTTGCAATAAGTACATTACTAATTTGTGTTGAATTTCCTTCAATTTATATTTCATTATTGACGATTTTATTAATGGGAAGTCTTACTGTATTTTTCGGTAAGACTTCCTTAAAATATTATCTGCATTTAATGATTATTCCATTAGGTTTTCTTGCTTTGAGTACAATTGCTATAGTTGTAAACATATCAGACAAACCACTGTCGATATTTTCAATTTCATTGTTAGGATATTATATTACGGTTTCCACAAATTCATTTTTTTATGGAATAAAGTTAGTTATGACAGCTTTAGGTGCGGTTTCTTGCTTATATTTTTTATCTTTATCTACACCGATTATAGATATATTGTATGTATTAGAAGTTATTCATTGTCCATCTTTGATGATTGAATTATTGCTTCTAATTTATAGATTTATTTTTATTTTATTAGACGTATCTAATGCTATTTATATTTCACAAAAATGTAGATTGGGGAATAAGGATTTTAAAACTTCTTTAAATTCATCTAGCAAATTAGTGTCAGTGATATTTATTCGTGCCTTAAAAAAATCATCACTTTTATATGATGCAATGGAATCGAGATGCTATGAGGGAAAGATACATGTTCTAAAAGAACATACAGATTCAAGTAAAGCTGAGATTATAGCAGCTATTATATTGGAAATAATATTATTAATAATTGGAATTGTTTGTTGGAGGTTATAATGAGAGAGTCAATTATGAAAGCTGAAAATGTATTTTATACTTATGAAGATGGTACAAAAGCATTAAAGAATATTAGTTTTGAAATTAAAAAAGGAGAAAAAATAGCTTTTATTGGTGGTAATGGATCTGGAAAGTCAACTATGTTTTTATGTTTAAATGGTATTTTAAAGCCTGCTAATGGAAAAATATATTATAATGAAGAACCACTAGATTACTCAAGAAAAGGATTATTAAAATTAAGGAGTAAAGTTGGAATTGTATTTCAAGATCCAGATAACCAGTTATTTTCAGCTAGTGTTTATGAAGAAATATCTTTTGGAATTTTAAATCTGGGGGTTCCTGAAGAAGAAGCTAGGAATAAAGTTGAAAATATAATTGAAGAATTAGATATTACATCATTTCGTAAAAAACCTACGCACTTTTTAAGTGGTGGTCAAAAAAAACGTGTTTCAATTGCAGATATTTTAGTAATGAATCCAGAAGTTATTATATTAGATGAACCTACATCAGCACTAGATCCTAAGTATACAGAAGTTGTTAATAATATGATTAATAATCTTACAGAAAAAGGTATTACTGTTATCTTATCAACCCATGATGTAAACCAAGCTTTAAAATGGGCAGATCGTGTATTTGTATTTAAAGATGGAGAAATAATTAAAGAAGGAAGTCCAGAAAAGGTTTTTTTAGATAATGAAACTTTATTTAAAGCTAATTTACTTCAGCCAGATGTTATAAAATTATATAAGAATCTTTGTAATAAAGGAATATTAAATAGTAATCTTAAAGTCCCAAGAGAAATTTCTATATTAGAAAAGTATATTGAAGATAGTATTAACTCTAAATTCAAGCAATAAAGATAATAAATAACAAAGCAAGCAATTGAAAAAATGATACTTCAGGCTATTAAAAACTAAATTATATAAAATTCAAAGATATCAATAAATGAGGTTGTCCTTTTGGACAATCTTATTTTTTATTAAAGTAACAAATTAATACAACAAATGCTAAAATAAAAAACAGTACAATGTGTTAATATATTTTGTATAAATTGAATAAGTCAGTAATTATATGTTAAGAGAATATAAAGTTATGTAAAGAAATACTTTTTAATGTTAAAACAGCTTAATAATAATTCAATCCCAACTATTTCTTATATATAATTAATCATGAAATTATAATAATTTACAAGGGGGATAATAAATAATGATAAAACGCACTAAGAAATTTATGACAATTATATTAACTGCAACTATGTTATTAACAGCAAGCATTGGTGTATTTGCAGCTGATAATGATGGGTGGACAGAAGCAAGTAAAACAAGTGTAGCTGCAGATGGAAACTGGGAAGATTGGTGTAAGGAATGGGAAACTGTAAAAAATAATCCAACAGATATGTCATTAGCTCCAGGTAAAGATGCAACAGAACTAAATTTTGCATGGTATTCAAAAGTAAATGAATCTAAGCCAAGTCTTAAATTTGGTAAAAGTAGTAAAGTAGAAGAATTAGAAGATGTAGCTGTTTCTCATGAAGACGCAGTTAAAGGATTTATTTCTAACAAGGCTAGTGTTACAGGTCTAGCATCAGATACAGTATATTATTACAGTTATCAAATAAATGGAAAATGGATTGAACCAGTAAAATATGAATCTAAGAATATTAAAAATGGATTTTCATTTATATATGTTGGAGACCCTCAAATAGGATCATCAAGTGAAAACATAGCTACAGGATCTGATAAAGAGCAAGGACAAGATAATGCAGTAAGAAATGATACATTTAATTGGAATAATACAATAGAAACAGCATTAAAAGCTAATCCAAATGCAAGCTTTATGCTTTCAGCTGGTGATCAAATTCAATCAAGAGATAAGAAGAATGCATCTAAGACTTATGATCAAAATGAAATAGAGTATGCTGGCTTTTTAAGCCCTGATGCATTAAAATCATTGCCAGTTGCAACAGCTATAGGTAATCATGATGCGCCAAGTGGAAATTATTCATTCCATTTTAACAATCCAAATGCATCTACTTTAGGTAGTACAGAAGCAGGTGGTGATTACTATTATTCATATGGAAATACATTATTTATTATGTTAAATACAAATAATTATAATATTGCAGAGCATAAGCAATTAATTGAAAAAGCAGTTAAAGAAAATAAAGATGCAAAGTGGCGTATAGTAACACTTCACCAAGATATATATGGATCAGGTGAACATTCTAATGAACCAGAAATAGTTAATTTAAGATACAGCTTAATTCCAATATTAGAAGAAAATGATGTGGATGTTGTATTAACTGGTCATGATCATACTTATACAAGATCATTTATGCTAAAAGGTGGAGCTCAAGATAAAAGTAAGATGATAACAGAAGATGAATTTGAAGATTATATAGATGGAAAAACTCAAATAGATTCAAAATACAGTAACTATTTATCAAGTATTGAAGATAGTGATGCTATAGATAATGAATCAACTAAATTTGATAAAGTAACTGATCCAGAAGGAATATTATATATGACAGCAAATTCAAGTTCTGGTAGTAAATATTATGATTTAGTGCAAAAGAAACAAGCGTATGTTTCAGCAAGATGGCAAGAAGATGTTCCAACATACTCTGCTATAGATATTGATGATACAACATTTACAATAAACACATATAGAACTGATAATGGGGAAAAAATAGATAATACATTTACAATTACAAAAACAAAATAATTTTATTATGTGCCCCAAGGTACTAAGTTAGGTATCTTGGGGTTTTATTATTACAAATTGGAGGACTTTTACATGTTTTCGAAATTATTTAATGATAGACAAGCTAATATAAGAAGGGCAGTAATATTATTACTAGGTATAGGATTCTTTGTGTTTTTGTATTTTTTCAATCAAATTGACAGGGTTCAGCTTGTTAATAAGCAAAATACTGGATTTGAAAAAGCGGTAGTTGAAGAAATTGCACAAGACAATATAAATAAGGATGGAGCTAGAGGAGATAAACAAAAAGTAAAGGTCAGAATTTTAAGCGGTGAATATAAAGGAAAATTAGTTGATGCAACAAGCTTTTCTGGATATTTATATGGTGCTGACTGTAAAGAAAATATGAAGGTTATAGTTTCACTAAGCATATCTGGTGATGATTATGTTGCTTCTGTTTATAGTTATGACAGATCAAAAATAGTCTATGGATTTGTAGGATTATTTCTTTTAATACTTTGGATAATTGGTGGTAAAAAAGGATTTAAATCAGCAATAGGACTTATTTTTACATTTATTTGTATAATATATTTATTTATTCCTATGATATATAAAGGATATTCTCCTTTTCTATCAGCAGTTATAATAGTAATACTTATTACTATGGTTTCAATGTATTTAATTGATGGACTTACAATAAAATCAGTTTGTGCAATGCTTGGAACCATAAGTGGAGTAGTTATTGCAGGGGTTTTTGCAGCTGGTTTTGGATATTTTGCAAAAATATCAGGTTATAATGTATCAGAAATTGAAGAACTTGTTTTTGTAGCTAATAATACTAAGCTGCAGCTAGGAGGAATATTATTTGCTGGAATTTTAATTGCATCACTAGGGGCTGTAATGGATGTTGCTATGTCAGTTGCTTCTACAATAAATGAAATATATAATAAAAATCCTAACCTAAGTAAATCTGAACTTTTTAAATCTGGAATAAATGTTGGAAAAGATATGATGGGAACTATGTCTAATACATTAATTTTAGCTTTTACAGGTGGCTCTATTAATACACTTATCTTAAATTATTCTTATAGCATGCAGTACAATCAAATTATAAACATGTATTCAATTGGAATTGAAGTAATGCAAGGAATATCAGGAAGTATTGGAGTTATATTAACTGTACCTTTAGTATCTCTTATAACCTCAGCTCTATTAACATCTAATAACTACAAAGAAAAATAAAAAGTTTATAAATTGTTTCTATATTTTAGCATAATTTAAAGCTTTATCTATAATCTGATATAATAAGATATATTTATACTTTATTTAAAGAAAGGATCTTGATAATGAAGGTGCTATATCATATTGATGAAGAAAACAAGTGGGAAATGACATTAGGAAATGTTAAAAACATGATAAATACAGGAAAAGAGCTGGGAGAATATTTTGAAATAGAAGTAGTAGCAAATGGAGTTGCAATATTAGAATATAAGCGAGAATCTAAATATTATTCAGAGTTTAAATCTTTAATAAATAATAATGTTAAATTTGTATCATGTAATAACTCAATGAAGAAAAATAATATAAAAAAAGAAGATATATATGATTTTATTGAGATTGTTCCAGCAGGAGTAATAGAAATAGCTAAAAAGCAGCAAGAAGGATTCAGTTATATAAAGCCTTAAGAAGTAGGAAGATAATATTATGGAGGAATTTTAAATTTGAAAATACTAGAAAGTAAAAGATTAATCCTAAGATCTTGGAATCTTGAAGACTTAAATGATTTATATAAATTTATGTCAAATGATAAAGTGGCAAAGCTTGCAGGCTTTAATGTTAGAAAAAATAAAAAAGAAGCACTAGCTGTTTTAAATAAATTTATTGATGATTCTTATGACTCA
>ERZ1036424.606-NODE-606-length-11830-cov-3.775287_pt1 | contig 11830 bp, 10 predicted proteins | sample MGYA00514221_ERZ1036424 | MGnify/ENA primary metagenome ERZ1036424 (study PRJEB33795, sample SAMN09464939) | human gut metagenome | host: Homo sapiens | place: USA: Stanford, California | collected 2016-11 | study: EMG produced TPA metagenomics assembly of the...
TTTAGAAATTCCATGGGATTGTGTTAAAAAAATTGGTGCTAAAACTATAATATTAGATGCTGATGATGAAGTTGTTAAGAAGGTTAAGCTATAATTTTGGAGGTAGAAGAGTGAAAATAATTATACAAAAGTTTGGCGGAACTTCAGTCTCAACTGAGGAAAGAAGAAGTAAAGTAATCGAAAAAGTAAAAGCTGCAATTAAAGATGGTTATAGTCCGGTTGTTGTTGTATCAGCAATCGGTAGAATAGGAGAGCCATATGCAACAGATACTTTGTTATCATTAATTGGAGAAAAATTTAAAAATGTAAATAGATTAGCTAAAGATTTACTGATGTGTTGTGGAGAAACTATAAGTGCAGTAGTAATGAGTAATGATTTATATAATGCTGGAATTGATGCTGTTCCAATGACTGGTGGTCAAGCAGGAATTCTAACAGATAATAATTTTGCTGATGCAGATTGTATAGATGTTAATCCTAAAAAAGTTCTAGATCTTGTATCACAAGGCAGAATTCCGGTAATTACAGGATTTCAAGGGATAACTGAAAATGGATACTTGACCACTCTTGGAAGGGGTGGTAGTGATACAAGTGCTTCACTTTTAGGGGTAGCATTAGAAGCTTCTGCTATAGAGATTTATACAGATGTTGATGGTATTATGACAGCTGATCCAAGAATAGTTGAAGAAGCTAGTCTTATTGATGTAATAAGCTACAATGAAGTATTTCAACTTGCAGATCAAGGGGCAAATGTAATACATCCTAAAGCAGTTGAACTAGCAATGCAAGCAAACATTCCATTATTTATTAAGAATACTATGAGTAATAGTAAGGGAACTCTAATAAATAATTTAGGTGATAAGGGCAATGATAGAATAATGACTGGAATTACTAATCAAAAAGATAGAATTCAAGTATCTATTGAAGCTGGTGAAAATGAAGGCAATATAAAATATAAAGATGTCTTAGATCTAGTTGCAGCCAACAAAATCAGCTTAGATTTAATAAATATCTTTCCAGATAAGCAAATATTCACTATAAGTAAAAAAGATAAAAACTTATTGGAGAATATTTTAAATAATTGCAATTTAAAATATAAATTGGTTGAAAATTGTAGTACTGTTGTAGTGATTGGATCAAGAATGAGAGGAATTCCAGGTGTAATGGCTAAAATTATTAAGGCATTAAGCGATAATAATATTGAAGTTTTACAAACAGCAGACTCACATATGACAATATGGTGCTTGGTCCATTCTAAAAATGTGAAAGATGCAATCAACATCTTACATAGAACATTTAAATTAGCTTAATTAACTGTATAAAAACATATCTCCTGAGCAAAATAAAAGTATTACAGGAGGAGTGTTGTTTATGAATACAAATATTATTAAAAGTGAAAATATAAAAAATGAATCAGAGGCTCAAGATAAAATTGATTCTATAAAAGAACTTGGAAATACCAATGTAGTAAATCCGAATAGAACTATACAAGTATTATCTATTATTGGACAAATAGAAGGTCATGCGGTTTTACCACCACAAACTAAGGCAACTAAATATGAACACATTATTCCACAATTAATAGAGATTGAGCAAAATGAGAATGTAAAAGGTGTATTAATTGTCTTAAATACTGTTGGTGGTGATGTAGAAGCTGGGCTTGCCATATCTGAAATGATTAGAAGTATGTCTAAACCAACAGTATCGATAGTAACAGGAGGCGGGCATTCAATAGGAGTTCCACTAGCTACATCTGCAGATTTTTCATTTATAACACCATCTGCAACTATGATAGTACATCCAGTAAGAATGAATGGATTTATAATAGGAGTAGCACAAACTTTTGAATATTTTAAAAAAATGCAAGAGAGAATAAATGAATTTATTGTAAGAACTTCTAATATTAAGCCAGAAACTTTAGAGAAGTTTATGCTTCAAACAGATGATCTTCTAAATGATGTAGGAACGATGTTAATAGGAAAACAGGCAGTAGACTGTGGACTTATAGATGAAGTTGGAGGAATTCATGAAGCATTAGATAAACTTGAGGAATTAATAAAAAAATAAGAATATTTATTCGGCTTTAGAAAAATCTATAGCCGTTTTTTGTTTTTAGTGTTATCTTATTAAAAGGGGAAATTTATTTTATATAAAAATGGAATGGGGTGATTTAAGTTGAGCAGAGCTAGAAGTAAAAACAACAATTCAAATAAAAAGAAAAAAGAAGATAAATTGAATGTTGATATAATAGGAATAATTTATATAGCTACTGGAATACTACTTGGAATAGCAATATATACATCTTTAGCAGGCGTTTTATCTTCTTTATCACAAAAAATAGCTTATGCGATAATTGGGGTAGGAGAATATACTATACCTATTTATTTAATATATTTCGGATTTCAATATATTAAAACTAGAGGAAATATAATATTTAATAAGAATTTCTTTGGAATTACACTATTAGTTGTTATTATTATGTTAACTTGTGGAATAATAAATATTCAGAATTTAGATGATGTAAATAGCTTTTTTGAAAATTCAAAATTAATTATATCTAACAATAATATTATACATGGAGGAATAGTATCATATTTGATATGTTATCCATTATATAAATTTATAGGTATTCTAGGATCATATATTTTACTTTTTACTTTTTCAGTAATAGCAATTATTTTAATATTTGATATAACTTTATATGATTTAGGAATAAAATTTGTTAATAAAGGAGAAAAATTAAAGAAGATTAGGAAAGAGAAAACTAAAGAGAAATCAAAAATTCTGGACATTAAAGAAGATAGTAATTTTATTAATGTTGTAGATAAAACATCAGAAAATTCAATGTCTAAAGAGGACTTTTTATCAGGAGTAGATAAGAAAATAAAAATATTAGATTTTATGAAAAACTCTAATGAAAGTTTACCTAAAAAACAAGATTTTAAGCAAGAAGCTGCACCAGATATTCAAATAGATAATTTTTTAGATCAAGTAACTGAAAATCATGCATGTAAAAAAGAAAAATTAGATAATAATGTTAAAGATGTAATAAACAAAGAAATAGAGGAAAAACTTTTAGAGGGAAAAGCAGAAAAAGAATATAGACATCCAAGCTTAGAACTTTTAAAATTGAACATGAATACTAAACTTAAGAGTTCAGACAAAAAAGAATTAATTGAAAATGCAAATAAACTTGAAGAGATATTATCTAATTTTGGAGTTGATGCTAAGGTAACGCAAGTAACAAAAGGACCATCTGTTACAAGATTTGAACTTCAACCAAGTCCAGGGGTAAAAGTAAGTAAAATAGTTAACTTATCTGATGATATTGCTTTGGGACTCGCAGCTTCAGGTATAAGAATAGAAGCTCCAATACCAGGAAAAGCAGCGGTTGGAATAGAAGTTCCAAATGGAAAACAAACTCCAGTATTTTTAAGAGAAGTATTAGAAAATGATGAATTTATAAATTCTAGCAAGAAGTTAGCATTTGCATTGGGAAAAGACATTTCAGGAAAGTGTGTTGTAGGGGATTTAAGCAAGATGCCACATACGCTAATTGCAGGGGCAACTGGTTCAGGAAAAAGTGTATGTATAAATTCACTTATAATAAGTCTTTTATACAAGTATACTCCTGAACAGGTTAAATTACTTATGGTTGACCCAAAAGTAGTTGAGTTAAATGTTTATAATGGAATACCACATCTGTTAATACCAGTTGTAACAGATCCTAAAAAAGCAGCAGCAGCATTAAATTGGGCAGTAAATGAAATGACTAATAGATATAAGTTGTTTGCAGATTCTGGTGTTAGAAATATGGAATCATATAATGATTTGTTTGATAAAGGAATAATTGAGCAAAAACTTCCTTATATAGTAATTATAGTGGATGAACTTGCAGACCTTATGATGGTATGTCCTAATGATGTGGAAGATTATATTGGAAGATTAGCTCAAATGGCTAGAGCAGCAGGTATGCATCTAGTAATAGCGACTCAAAGACCTTCTGTTGATGTTATCACAGGAGTAATTAAAGCTAATATACCTTCAAGAATATCATTTGCAGTTTCATCACAAATAGATTCTAGGACAATTTTAGATGGATCAGGAGCTGAAAAACTTCTTGGAAAAGGAGATATGTTATATTATCCAGTTGGTGAAAGTAAACCATTAAGAGTTCAAGGATGCTTCATTTCAGAAGAAGAGGTCGAACAAGTAGTATCATTTATTAAGAGTGAACAAGGTGAAGAAATAGCATATGAAGAAGATATAATTGAACATATTAATAATGCTGCTGAAATTAAATCATCAAATAATGATGAGGAAAGTGATGTAGATGAATTGTTGAACGAAGCAATAAATGCTGTAGTTGAATATGAACAAGCGTCAACTTCATTTCTACAGAGAAAATTCAGGATAGGTTTTAATAGGGCTTCTAGAATTATGGATCAGTTAGAAGAACGAGGAATCATTTCAGAAAAAGATGGTAGTAGGCCTAGAAAGGTACTTATCACAAGGCAGCAACTTTTAAATGAAAATGAAGAAGGAGAAAATTAAAATTAAATAAATTGTAAATTTAAAGTTATTTGATTTTAATATACTACAATAGAAGATATAATATTTAATTATAAGTTAATTTAATATTATTAAATTAATTAAAACGTAGGAGGATATTAAAATTTGAGTGGAAATATTTCAATAGTAAAAGAAATACAGAAAGATAAAAATAATTTAATTAATAAATACAAAGTTGGTATGGTAAGTCTTGGATGTGATAAAAATAGAGTTGACTCAGAAATAATTTTAGGTAAAATGAGCAATAAATATGAAATAACTAATAATCCTAAAAATGCAGATATAATAATTGTAAATACATGTGGATTTATAGAAAGCGCTAAACAAGAATCTATTGATACCATTTTAGAAATGGCTGAGTATAAAAATAATTATAAATGTAAATTACTTATAGCTACAGGATGTCTTACTCAAAGATATGGAGAAGAATTAGCTAAATTAATACCTGAAATAGACATAATGCTAGGAGTTAATGATTATAGTAAAATAAATGAATTAATAACAGATTTTATTGATGGAAATGAAATAGGATTTGAATATATAAATTATTCTGATGAGGGCATTAATGAAGGAGACAGAATTCTTACAACACAAAAAGAGAGTGCGTATATAAGAATTGCAGAAGGATGCAATAATTTTTGTACTTATTGTATTATACCTAAAATTAGAGGAAAATTTAGAAGTAGAAAAATAGAAAATATAATAAATGAGGCTAAGGCATTACGTGATAAAGGAGTTAAAGAATTAATTCTTATAGCTCAGGATACTACATTGTATGGTAGTGATATATATGGTAAGAAAAGTTTACATATATTATTACAAGAGTTAGCAAAAATTGAAGGCATTAAATGGATTAGAGTACTTTACTGTTATCCAGAAGAGATATATGATGAACTTATAGATGAAATTTCATGCAATAAAAAAGTAGTAAAATATTTAGATCTACCAATACAACATATTAGTGATCATATTTTAAAGCTTATGGGAAGAAAAACAACTAAAGCTGATATAATAAATAAAATAGAAACGCTTAGAAAGAAAATTGATGGAATCATAATAAGAACAACATTTATAGTTGGATTTCCACAGGAAACCGAAGAGGATTTCAAAGAAATTTGTGAATTACTTAAAAATTATAAATTAGATAAGGTTGGAGTATTTAAATATTCACAAGAGGAAGATACGCCAGCGGCTAAAATGAATGGGCAAATTTCAGAAGAAATTAAAGAAAAAAGAGAAAGAGAGCTTATGCTTCTCCAAAAGAAGATTTCAAAAGAGATAAATCAATTGAAAATTGGCAAGTTATATGATATTCTTGTTGAGGGATACAATGGTGAATATTACTATGGAAGAAGCTGTGAAATGGCTCCTGATATAGATGCAAATGTATTCTTTAAATCGTCTAGGAAGATTGATATTGGAACATTTATTGAAGTAAAAGTCGTTGAAAATATGGATTATGATTTATTGGGAGTTGTTGTTGATGAATCTTGCAAATAAGTTAACCTTGATTAGAATATTCTTAGTTCCTGTGTTTTTAATATTTATAGCTGTAAAAGGAATACCATATGGAACGTTTATAGCAACTTTCATATTTATATTAGCTTCAGTAACGGACAAATTAGATGGTTATATTGCTAGAAGCAGAAATCAAATCACTAATTTTGGAAAATTTATGGATCCTTTAGCTGATAAATTATTAGTAACAGCAGCATTAATATCTTTAGTTGAACTACATGTGGTACCAAGTTGGGCTGCAGTAATTATAATTGCTCGTGAATTTGCAGTTTCAGGTCTCAGGTCGATAGCAGCAGCACAAGGTAAAGTTATAGCTGCTAGTTGGTGGGGAAAGATTAAAACAGTTATACAAATAGTAGCAATAATATTATTACTTCTAAAAGTAAATATAAGGCAGTCAGCATATTTAAAGCATTTAGTAGGAAATAGTTATTTTTGGAAAGAATTCTTTAAAATTATGCCTAATTTGATGCTTATGGCAGCAGTTATTATAACGATAATATCAGGTTATGAGTATTTTAAAAAAAATAGAGAGGCTATTACTACAGATAAATAATTTGTTTAAAAGAATTTAAAATGGATATAATTAAGATAAATCTTTCTTTAAAAAGTAAAGAAAGATTTATCTTAATTACTTATTGACTATATAATAGAATTAAATTATAATTAATTACAGAACATAAGTTCGGTGAGAGGAAGGTAGTATTATGGGAAATATAAACTCAGATAAATTAAAAGCAATTGAAAGTGCAATGAGCCAAATAGAAAAACAATTTGGAAAAGGCTCTATTATGAAATTAGGGGAACATAACGTTTTAAATATTGATGCTATATCTACTGGAAGTTTAGATTTAGATATAGGACTTGGAATAGGAGGCGTTCCAAAAGGAAGAATTATTGAAATTTATGGCCCAGAAAGTTCTGGTAAGACAACATTAGCACTTCATATAGCAGCAGAATCTCAAAAAAAAGGTGGAGCAGTAGGATTTATAGATGCTGAACATGCATTAGATCCTAGCTATGCAAAGAAACTTGGTGTAGATGTAGATAATTTAATAGTATCTCAGCCAGACACAGGAGAACAAGGATTAGAAATTGCAGAAGCTTTAGTACGTTCAGGAGCTATAGATGTACTTATAGTGGATTCTGTAGCTGCGTTAGTTCCAAAAGCTGAGATAGAAGGAGATATGGGAGATTCTCATATAGGTCTTCAAGCAAGACTTATGTCTCAAGCATTACGAAAACTTGCAGGTTCAATAAATAAAACAAATTGTGTTGCTATATTTATTAATCAGTTAAGAGAAAAAGTAGGAGTTATGTTTGGATCTCCAGAAACAACAACTGGAGGTAGAGCACTAAAGTTTTATGCATCAGTAAGACTTGATATAAGAAGAGTAGATTCTATAAAACAGGGAGATACTATAGTAGGAAATAGAGCTAGAGTTAAAATAATGAAAAATAAGGTTGCACCTCCATTTAAACAAGCAGAGTTTGATATTATGTACAATGAAGGTATTTCTAGAACAGGTAATATAATTGATGTGGGAGTAAAGGAAGAAATAGTTCAAAAAAGTGGTGCTTGGTTTTCATATGGTGATATAAGACTAGGACAAGGAAGAGAAAATGCGAAACTATATTTAAAGGATAATCCAGAGGTTGCATTAGATATAGAAAATCAAATAAGACAAAAATATGATTTACCATTAGCTGAAGCTATGCCAGTTGTTAAATCTGAAACAGCTATTAATCAAGAAGAAGTAATTAGTACAGAAGAAAATGAAGAAAAATAGAATAAAATACTTATATTTTATATAATATAATATTAAATAAAATAAATAAATATAGCTACATTTATATTTTAATATAAATGTAGCTATATTTAGAATATTAGAGTATTAATTAGTATAATGGAGCAAATACGCAGTATACTGGGAAACTTGACATAATTTTATTTTTAATATAGAATGAAAAGGTACACTGGTTTGCCATATTCCAAATTGGTGAAAAGCATATGATGCCTGACTATACTTTCTTATTAGTATAAATAAGAAATTATTAAATTAGGAGGTGTTAATATGAATCTGTTATTAATAATAGGATTAGATATAATAGTTCTATTAATATTAGGAATAGTGGTTTATAAAACGATTCAAAACGTATCTAAAAATAAGATTGAAAGCCTTGAAAAAGAAGCAGAAGACCTTTTAAATAGAGCTAAAAAGGATGCAGAAGCAACAAAAAAGGAGTCAATTTTAGAAGCTAAAGAAGAGCTTCACAAGTTAAGAAACGATTTTGATAAGGAATCTCGTGAAAGAAGAAATGAGATTCAAAGGCTTGAAAGAAGATTAATTCAAAGAGAAGAGGCTCTTGATAAAAAGAGTGAAATTCTTGAGAAAAAAGACGAAACAATCAATCAAAGAATGCTTGAAGTAGATCAAGTTGAAGCAAAGGTACATGGGATTTATGAAGAAAGAAGAGCTGAGTTAGAAAGAATTTCATCGCTGTCTAGTGAAGAGGCTCGTCAGATTCTTTTAGATGAAGTGAAAAAGGAAATTTCACATGATGCTGCTTTAATGATAAAAGATATTGAAAGCAGAGCAAAAGAAGAAGCAGATAAGAAAGCAAGAGAAATTATTACAACTGCAATTCAAAGATGTGCTGCAGATCATGTATCTGAGACTACTGTACATGTTGTTGCATTACCTAATGATGAGATGAAGGGTAGAATTATAGGTAGAGAAGGAAGAAACATTAGAACCTTAGAAACATTAACAGGAGTTGGCAGAATACATCCAGCAAGAATCGAAGAGATGGTTGAAAGAGCAACTAAGGACGTAGAAAATAGTATAAAAGAAGAAGGGGAACAAGCGGCCCTTGAAACTAGTGTACATGGATTACATCCAGAAATCATAAAACTTCTTGGTAGATTGAAGTATAGAACAAGTTATGGCCAAAATGTTTTAAAACATTCCATAGAAGTTTCAAACTTAGCTGGCTTAATGGCTTCAGAGTTAGGTTTAGATGTTACTCTAGCTAAAAGAGCGGGATTGTTACACGATATTGGTAAGGTTGTTGATCAAGAAGGACCTCATGCTTTAATAGGAGGAGATCTTGCTAAAAAGTATCATGAATCACCATTAGTTGTAAATGCAATATCAGCTCATCATGGAGATGTGGAAATGATATGTTTGGAATCTGTATTAGTTCAAGCAGCAGATGCAATATCAGCAGCTAGACCTGGTGCTAGAAGAGAAACATTGGAAGCATACATTAAGAGATTAGAAAAATTAGAAGAAATTGCAAATTCTTATGAAGGTGTAGAAAAGTCATATGCCATTCAAGCTGGTAGAGAGATTAGAATTATGGTTAAACCAGATAAAGTTGATGACGCTGGCACAGTCGAATTAGCACATAATTTAGTTAAGAGTGTCGAGGAACAACTTGAATATCCAGGACAAATTAAGATTAATGTTATAAGAGAAACTAGAGCAGTAGATTTTGCAAAATAGTAAGAATAAGATACACTTTGTTAAAAACAAAATGTATCTTATTTTTTATAATTAAGAAGATTAAATATATAAAAATTATTTAAAAATAAAGAGGAATTATTAAACTTTTATAGAATATATTCAATGTAAACGATTTGTAAAAAATTCTAGGAGGAATAACAAAAATGGAAGTATTAAAAGTATCAACAAAGTCAAATCCAAATTCAGTTGCAGGAGCATTGGCTGCTATTATAAAAGAAAAGAATGTGGCAGAAATACAAGCTGTAGGAGCTGGAGCCATAAATCAAGCAGTTAAAGCAATTGCTATAGCTAGAGGATTTGTAGCACCAAGTGGTAAGGATATTGTATGTGTTCCAGCATTTACAGACATACAAATAGATGGAGAAGAAAGAACAGCAATAAAGTTAATAGTTCAGCCTAGATAATTTATTATAATAATAAAATTTGTTTAATTAAAAGCAATTTTTAAGTTGAAATTATCTGTAAAAACGTATATACTATAATAGTTAAATGCTATATTTATTAATTTTTTTGTAAAGAGGTGTATATTAATGATAGCAAAAGAAGTGTCAGTAAAGAATGCTTCTGGTCTTCATGCTAGACCAGCAACATTATTAGTTAAAAAGGCTTCATCATTTAAATCAGACGTTAGTATTGAATATAACGGCAAGAAGGCAAATGTTAAGAGCTTAATTGGAGTGTTATCTTTAGCAGTAACTAAAGATGCGGTAATCAAGGTTATAGCATCTGGAGATGACGAAGCTTTAGCAGTTGAAGAAATCGTTAAATTAGTTGAAACTTTAGAAGACTAATTTGACAAGAGGGTTCCATATTAATTTATATGGAACCCATTTTTTATAATGAATTGAATGTATTTAAATAAAACCACTTTTTTATTAAGTTTAAATAAAAAAGTGGTTTTATTTATTAATGTACTATATATGGATATCGTTATTTAATAGTTTATATCTAAATATTAATGATATTAAATCTAAAGCTGATAAGAATATTAAAATATAAATAATTCTTTGAATAATAGGTGAGTTAAAAGACAATGCAGTTATAAAATTAAAATTTAGAAGAGCTATTGTACCCCAGTTTAACGAAAAAAACAAAACTATTATAATGGAAAGTTTATCAAAAAAATTTAACTTATACATTAATTTCACTCCAATCATCTATAATATATTTAATTATATGATTTTTAAATTACAATAATAACAAAAAGTAAAATAAGATAAGTAATATATAAAATTTAAATTTAAATAAGCAAAAAATATAAAAGTATGATATAATACGAATGATGAAAGAAAAAGAATAAAATACATTCGTGTGGAGGTTTTTTGATGAGAAATTTATATAGCACACCTTTAAATTCTAGATATGCATCTAAAGAAATGAGTTTTATATTTTCAGATGATATGAAGTTTACAACATGGAGAAAATTGTGGGTAGCTCTAGCAGAAGGTGAAAAGGAATTAGGACTAAATATCACTGATGAGCAAATTAAGGAGCTAAAAGAGAATGTAGACAAAATAAATTATGATGAAGCTGCTAAAAGAGAAAAAGAAGTTAGACATGATGTAATGAGTCATGTATATGCATATGGTCTTCAATGTCCATCAGCAAAAGGAATAATACATTTAGGTGCAACATCTTGCTATGTTGGAGATAACACAGATGTTATTATAATGAGAGATGCTTTAAAACTAATAAAAAATAAGATAGTAACGGTTTTAAATCATTTAAAGAATTTTGCTATTGAATATAAAGATATGCCAACATTAGGTTTTACACATTTTCAACCTGCTCAATTAACAACTGTTGGTAAGAGAGCAACTTTATGGATGCAAGATTTAGTGATGGATATAGAAAACATTGATTTTTTATTATCAACATTAAAGCTAAGAGGTGTTAAAGGCACTACTGGTACACAAGCTAGCTTTATGGAACTTTTTGATGGAGATGAAAGTAAAGTAAAAGCTCTAGATAAAATAGTTGCAGAAAAAATGGGATTTGATAAGAGTTTTGGGGTTACAGGGCAAACATATCCAAGAAAGTTAGATTCAATTGTTTTAAATACATTATCTGAAGTAGCGCAAAGTGCATATAAATTTAGTAATGATTTAAGATTGCTTCAAAATATGAAGGAAATGGAAGAGCCGTTTGAGAAAAATCAAATAGGATCATCAGCTATGGCTTATAAGAGAAATCCTATGAGAAGTGAAAGA
>ERZ1036424.610-NODE-610-length-11786-cov-8.111414_pt1 | contig 11786 bp, 8 predicted proteins | sample MGYA00514221_ERZ1036424 | MGnify/ENA primary metagenome ERZ1036424 (study PRJEB33795, sample SAMN09464939) | human gut metagenome | host: Homo sapiens | place: USA: Stanford, California | collected 2016-11 | study: EMG produced TPA metagenomics assembly of the...
AAAATTATGCTCGTATGGAGCCTATGAGTAGGTTAGTAGATAGAAAGTATATGGCATATTTGATTAATGAAAATCAATCGATTAAACGTCAGTTTAAACAAAATCTACAAGGTAGTCAGGTAATACGATATAGTTTAAAGCTATTGAAAGAAATTGTACTACCAGAATTACCACCAATAGAGATTCAACGGATGATAGGGGATATATATTTTAAGCAATTATTATTACGTTCGTTAAGACAACGGGTAGCCGAGAATACGTATCGTTTATCAATTGCCATGTTACAGGGAGTGGAGTAAATGACAGAACTAGAATTTGAACGTCAGCTAATTGAACAATTATCGTCAGGGATTATTAGTAGTACAGCTAACCAAATGGGAGATACTACAGCTCCATACGGTAATATGAAGGTGTTTAAAAGCAAATTATGGAAATATGAGCCAACAATTAAAACGACTGAAGACTTGTGGGAAAACTTTCGGTCTATTTTATATCAATTGAATCAAAATCAGTTGACGCAACCATTAAGTGATACAGAGTTTAAACAGGTTCAAAAGGTTATTAATGAACTTTATACACCATATCAAGCAGGTCAATTTTTATATGGTATTAATGGCGTATCTCAAGTAGAAGTAGATCTTGATGATGGACGTCATGTATTTTTGACGGTATTTGATCAAAAACAAATTGGAGCAGGTAATACAGTATACCAAGTGGTAAGTCAAATTAAGCGAGAACCACAAATTGCGGGGCGTCCAGAACGTCGTTTTGATACTACACTACTTATTAATGGTTTACCAATCATTCAAATTGAGGAGAAATCTGTTAAACATTCTGTTGATGAGGCATTGAACCAAATGCATCAATATATTCAAGAAAAACAGTACAGTGATATTTTCTCAACAGTTCAAATTCTAGTAGCTATGACGCCTAATCGTATTAAATATATGGCGAATACAACGGCTGAGTTATTTAATAAGGATTTTGCATTTGAATGGCAAAATCCTAATGATAACAAGGTGGTTCGTAATTGGACTACTTTTACTGATATGTTCCTTAGCATTCCAATGGCGCACCAAATGTCTACGTTGTTTACAATTCTTGATGGAACTAAAAATAAACAAATGCTTAAGGTTATGCGTCCTTACCAAGTATATGCTACAAAGGCCGTTTTGAATGAGCTGAAACGTGCAGACTTTGATTTACCAATTAATAAATTAGGTTATGTATGGCATACTACTGGATCAGGTAAGACTATAACTAGCTTTAAAACAGCATGGTTAGCTAGCCGTATGCCAAATGTAGATAAGGTAGTATTCGTCGTTGACCGTATTGCATTAACGAAACAAACTGAAGATAACTATAAAGCGTATGACCCTGAAGGCTCTATTGATGATGGGGGGAAAGAGTATAACAATGTAAGTGGTACGTTAAATACAGATGCCTTAGAGCGTAAATTGAACAAAAGTGGTTATGGTATTATCGTTACATCTGTACAAAAGTTAAATACTCTTATTAAACGCAAAAATTTTGTGGTACCTAAGAAAAAATTTGTATTCATCGTTGATGAGGCTCATCGTTCCACTGGTGGTGAAAGCTTTGAAGAATTGCAAAAGGTCTTTAAAGGCGCTGCATGGGTAGGTTATACAGGAACCCCTATGTTTGATGAAGTAGTTGGTAAAAAAGGCACTAAGACTCATGAAGTATTTGGTAAATTACTCCATGCTTATACGATTCGCGAAGCTATTGCCGATAAAAATGTATTAGGGTTCAAGGTGGATTTTGAAACTACTATTGCAGAAGACCAAATGAAGCAAGAGTACTTACCAAAATTCTATAAGGCGCAGCATCCTGATTGGAATGAACAAGATATTGAACGTAAAATCGCTAATCTTACTGATAATGATATGGATGATATGATTGAACCTAGTTTCTATGATAATAATCCTAATCATGTACGATTAGTTGTGGAGGATATTTTTAAAAATTGGCGCAACCGTTCTAATGATGGTGCCTATAATGCTATGCTTACGACACATGTAGGTGGTAACCGTCCAAGTACGCCGATGGCATTGATGTATTTTGATGAATTTGAACGTGTTAATCAAGACCGAGCAGCACAAGGATTACCTACGCTGAAAGTTGGCGTTACGTTCAGCATGAGTACGAATAATAGTGATAACCAGTTAATAACAAATGATGGTTTATTACGAGCAATGAATCATTATAATAAGATGTTTGGCACAAACTTTGGATTAGATGATGTATCGGGGTATACACAAGATTTGACAACACGATTAAATCGAACTGCAGAAGATGGACAATATTTAGATATTGTTATTGTTGTAGACCAATTATTAACTGGTTTTGATGCGCCTAAAATGAATACGCTATATGTAGACCGTACGTTAAAGGATGCATTATTGATTCAGGCTTATTCGAGAACAAATCGTATTGCCGATAATCAAGGTAAGCCTTGGGGGCGTATTGTTAATTATAGATGGCCAGCTAAGAACGAAGAACTCATGAATCGTGCGTTAAGTATCTATGCTAATAAAGCTTCCGCTGATGTACAAGAAACATTGATAGATACCAAAAAATTAGTAGATGCTGGTGTTTTAGCAAAATCTTTCAAAGAACAATTTGATGAGGTAAAACATGTAGTAGATCAATTAGCGGATATTACAGATACTTTTACAGAAGTACCTGCTAGTGAAGCGAAACAAGAAGAAATGTTTAATCTCATGCGTAACTATAGTTTGGGAATGTCTAAATTAAAACAATATGACCCAGAATCGGTTAATGGTGAGGATATTGGTTTTGACTATGATAATCCAGATGAACTTGTTACATTACTTGGTATGACACCTGAACAAGAGGAAATACTAACTACATCCTTGTATAACGATTTAAAAGAACGAATTGCAGAAATACATGATGTACCTGTCGCACAAATTGAATTACGCATGATTCATGTAAAAGATGTTAGTGTCAATTATGATTATCTAACTGAATTGGTAGAAGCATTGATGAATGCAGTGCATGAGGATCGTATGGATGTAGCTGCTGACTATCGTGATAAGATTAGTGATTTTGCTATGGCCTTGGAAGACCGTCAATATGCAAAACAAATTAATAATGCTGCTGATGCCATCTATAATGGTAATTATCCTCCTGAAGGTCATGAAGTAACATATCCAGTTCAATTGAAATCTAGTTTAGATATTATACATGATGCTAATACCATGATTGTGAAGGATAATATCTTTGATTTCCGTTTAAAATGGGGCATTATTGATGTTATTAGTAATGATGAAATTTTAGAACTATTTGGACGCCATACTGCAGGTAAACAAGACCTTGATAGTACGGGTCGAATTAGTCAACTAAAGAAAGATGCACGTAAAGAATACCAAGTTAAAGCACAAGATAAAGAAGTGGCAGCACTTAATAAGATTACATATGGCAATGAATTAGTTGCTGCATTATATAAATTTGCGGATTCTTATGTTAATGAAAGGTAGTGTTAGCATGGTAAAAGGAAAGAGGGGTTGCGATGAATAAGGAAAAAGGGAGAGTACCTAAGTTACGTTTCCCTGGATTTACGGAAGATTGGGAACAGTGTAAGTTAGGGGATTTAGCTGAAATTGTACGTGGCGCATCTCCAAGACCGATAAGTGATCCCAAATGGTTTGATAATGATTCAAACGTGGGTTGGTTAAGAATCGCAGATGTTACAGCCCAAGATGGTAGAATTCGATATTTAGAACAAAAAATATCTGAATTAGGTCAAGAGAAAACGCGAGTTATAAAAACTCCGCATTTATTACTGAGCATTGCCGCAACTGTAGGGAAGCCAGTAATTAATTACGTTCCAACTGGTGTTCATGATGGATTTTTAATTTTTCTAAATCCCAAATTTAATATTTTATATGCATTCTGGTGGTTAGAAATGTTCCGAGAAAAATGGAATAAGTATGGTCAACCGGGTAGCCAAGTAAATTTAAATTCTGATTTAGTGAAAAATCAAGTTATTAATATACCAAACGAAAAAGAACAAGAAAAAATTAGTTCATTTTTAGAATCTCTTGATAAAATTATTACCCTTCATCAGCGTAAGCTTGAACACTTAAATTTGAAGAAAAAAGCGTTACTTCAGAAACTTTTTCCGAAAGATGGAGAGCGTTATCCAGAACTTCGTTTTCCAGGATTTACTGATGCTTGGGAACAGCGTAAGCTTTTAACGGTATTAAATAAGATTGTTGATTATAGAGGCCGAACACCTAAAAAGTTAGGATTAGATTGGTCGCTCAATGGTCATTTAGCATTGTCCGCACTTAATGTAAAAATGGGATATGTAGATAAAACTGTAGATGCTCATTATGGTGATGATCATCTCTATAGTGTATGGATGAAAGATAATGACTTATATGAAGGTCAAGTTTTGTTTACTACAGAAGCTCCAATGGGTAATGTAGCACAAGTTCCTGATAATAATAAATATATATTGAGTCAAAGAACAATCGCATTTGTACCTGATAGAAGCGTTATAAGTGATAACTTTTTAGCTGTTGTTTTATCTGCATCTAAGTGCCAAAAAAGTCTTATTAATAGAGCTAGTGGTGGTACTGCTAAAGGTGTTAGCCAAAAGACTTTAAGTGAAATTTTTTTAGATATACCACAATCTTTAAGTGAACAGGATAAAGTATCAGAGTTAATAAAAAAACTTAGTAAGATTATTACCCTTCATCAGCGTAAGTTAGAGCACTTACAATTACAGAAAAAAGCATTACTTCAACAAATGTTTGTATAAATAAAGGAGATTTCGTATGGCTGAATCAAAAGCACAGAATATTTCTAGCCAATTATGGGCTATTGCCAATGATTTACGTGGCACAATGGATGCTAGTTCTTTTAAAGACTATATTCTTTCATTTTTATTCTATAAATATCTTTCGGTGCATCAAGAAGAATACCTTGTTAATAATGATTTAGTTGATGTTTCTGATGGAAAAACAGTTAATAAAGCATATAAAGAACTTGTTGAAGAGGCAGGTTTAGAAGATTGTTTAATCGATATTGCGGGTACATTAGGATATGCTATTAATCCTGAGGATACATGGGCTTCTTTAATTGAAAACGTTCATAATGGATCTGTTGTTCCTAGCGATTATCAACGGTTATTTGAAAACTTTAATAAGAATGCTGAAATAAATGAATCCGCTGCTGCTGATTTTAGAGGTATTTTTAATTATGTTAATCTTGGTGATTCTGGATTAGGTTCAACAATAGCTGGTAGAACTAAAACATTAAATGCAGTTGTAACTAAAATAGATGAAATCGAGTACAAAGATGAAAGTGGTAGAGATATTCTTGGTGAAATCTATGAATACTTAATCGGTAAATTTGCAGCTAATGCAGGTAAAAAAGGTGGAGAATTCTATACACCTCATGAAGTTAGTCAAATATTGGCTAAAATTGTAACAGGTAATATAAAATCTCAACATGATACTTTCACAGTCTATGACCCTACAATGGGATCTGGTTCATTATTATTAACAGTTCGAAATGAAATTCCTGATGGTTCTCGTCAAGGTGCCGTTAGCTTTTACGGTCAAGAATTAAATACAGTTACATATAACTTGGCACGGATGAACTTGATGATGCATGGTGTCACTTATAATAATATGACATTAAATAATGCGGATACTCTTGAAAGCGATTGGCCAGATGGTCCAGACCGTGATGGTATTGATAGACCACGATCCTTTGATGCGGTTGTTGCAAATCCACCGTACTCTGCTAAATGGGATAATAATGAAAGTAAACTTAAAGATCCACGCTTTAGTGAATATGGTAAATTAGCACCAGCATCTAAAGCAGATTATGCTTTTATATTACATAGTTTGTATCATCTAAATAATGAAGGTACGATGGCAATCGTTCTACCTCACGGTGTTTTATTCCGTGGTGCGGCAGAAGGTAAGATTCGCCAAACTATTATTGAAAAGAATTACCTTGATGCAGTGATTGGGTTACCTGCTAACTTATTCTATGGTACGAGTATACCTACAACGGTTCTTGTATTTAAGAAAAATCGTACGACTCGGGATATACTATTTATCGATGCTAGTAATGAATTCGAAAAGGGTAAAAACCAAAATAATTTAAGCGATGAAAATATCACTAAAATTATTGAAACATATCGAAATAGACAAGACGTTGATAAATATGCACATGTCGCATCTATCGAAGAAATCAAAGAGAATGACTATAATTTAAATATTCCTCGCTATGTAGATACATTTGAGGAAGAAGAAGAACTTGATCTTGATGAAATCAACCGTATGATAGAACAAGATAATCAGGAAATTGCAAAACTTGAAAAAGAAATAGCCGAACAATTAGCCCTATTAGGCGTCAAAATGTAAGGAAAAGAGGTAGAAAAGAACCAATAGGACTTTTCTACCTCTTTTGATGTTCTTGGGAACAGTGTAAGTTAAATGAATTTCTTTCAGTCTCTGATCTTAAGAATACAGAAGATAAATATAATAAGAAGGATGTTCTTTCAGTATCTGGTGATTATGGAATTGTAAATCAAATAGAATTTCAAGGACGATCTTTTGCAGGAGTATCTGTTTCTAATTATGGTGTGGTAGAAACAGGTGATATTGTATATACAAAATCACCATTAAAATTAAATCCTTATGGAATAATTAAAACCAATAGGATTAATAATGGAATCGTTTCTACATTATATGCAATCTATAAAACTAAAGAAAATTGTGATTCTAAATTTATTGAACATTACTTTAATTTAGATAGTAGATTAAATAAATATTTAAAGCCTTTAGTTAATAAAGGTGCTAAAAATGATATGAAGGTTAGTTCTGAAAATGCATTAATAGGCGAAGTTTGTTTTCCACATATAACTGAACAAAAATTGATTGCAGACTTTCTAGATTGGTTAGATGTATATATTACCCTTCATCAGCAAGAGCCATTTCTATGTGGGAACAGCATAAATGGTGGGGTAGAATTATGTTAACAATAGAGGAAAAATCCGAACTATTTTATATTTATTATGAAAATTGGATACACATATATAAGGAAGGGGCTATTCGTGATGTAACAATGCGAAAATATGAGATAACGTTATTATGGTTAAAGCGATTAGTACCTAATCTTATGCTTTCACAATTAAATAGAATATCATATCAACAATTATTAAATGATTATGCTGAGTTTCATGAACGGCAAACAACAATGGACTTTCATCATCAAATAAAGGCTGCCATATTAGATGCCGTAGATGAAGGTTTAATTGATAGAGATCCAACGCGAAAGGCTATTATTAAAGGTAGGTCACCGAGAATCAAGAAGATTAAATATCTGAATCAGTTTGAATTACATACATTATTAGTAAACTTGAAGCTGACATCAGAAATTAATTGGGATTGGTTGATATTGATAATTGCAAAAACAGGTATGCGATTTTCCGAAGCTTTAGCATTAACACCGAAGGATTTCGATTTTTCACATCAGTCATTAATTATAGATAAGACTTGGGACTATAAAGGAACTGGTGGATTTTTACCAACTAAGAATCGCTCATCTGTGAGAAAGATACAGCTTGATTGGCAGACGATTATTAAGTTTTCAGAACTAATAAAAGGTTTACCAGATGATAAGCCTATATTTGTGAAAGGTCGTGTATTCAATTCGACAATAAATGGTGTATTAGAGCGGTATTGTAAAAAGTTAGGAATACCAGTCATATCAATTCATGGTTTACGACATACACATGCTTCATTATTACTTTTTGCAGGTGTGTCGATTGCAAGCGTAGCAAGAAGGTTAGGCCATGCAAGTATGACAACAACACAGAAAACATATATACATATAATTCAAGAAATGGAAAATAGAGATATTGATCTGGTGATGCGGTCGATGGCTGGATTAGCTTGAAGACTATTTTGTAGAAATGGCTTTTACTGATGAAGGGTAATAATACTATCTATTTTTGATAATACATTGGAAATCAGGTGTTGTTCTTGGCCCGAGTTAGGTATCGATATACTTTGCTCAATTAATTCAGTTTTTGTAATCCCTTTTATTGATGTTCCTTGAAGTACTTTGGCATTTTCTTGCATTAATCGATATAGTTGATATGCAAGAAATTTAATATCACTTCTATCAAAATCACTCAAAGACAAAAAATCTTGACTAGTAGTAAAATCTTGATTTATTACTGCAACTTTACCAACACCCACTCTCGTAACCAAAGCAATTGAATCACGAGAAATCAATTTAGCTGCTGAATTCTTTAACGCATTATTGTTAATAAATTTATTTATATTAACATGTGTAATATCACCTTCAACTAAATCTGATGACTGTATCCAAGGTATATTACCACTCCAATATTCAGGCTTAGCTGTTTTAGGAGTTCCTCCACCAGTTTTTATTTTGGCAATATCATCTAGCTTACACTGTTCCCAGGTGTGAATATACTTATAATTAAAAAATATAGATACATATCTTCTATATTTTTTTATAAGATTGAGTTATAATAGAGTCACGGAAGGATGTATTTATATACAAGACCTTGCGGAGCATTGTTAATAATGTCAAGCGAAATAATATATTTCGTTTGCTATACTTGTGCTCTATATAATAAGCATACGCTATTAATAGTAATACACAGGTAACGACACTTGATATTATTAAAGTGATGTTAAGTTGCTGCTGAAGTATCATCTTTAGTGTCTCCTTAATTATATCAAACATTGTTATTTATTTTAGTGGACGATTATGTAATAAAAATACATATGGTGTAAACTGTTAACCCGTAAACTTTGGCTATGCCACTAAGGCTTGTTTACGGGTTTTGCAATTTTTGGAGACTTTTTATGGATTTTCAAGAATGGGAAAATAGGGTATCTATTTTAAATAGAAAATATAATCACTTTGATTTATGGGTTTCTTATAATAAAGTAAAAAAATATATCCAAGATCCTAATAATATTAAGTCACATGGCTTTTATCCATTAATTCATTTTGAAATGCCGAAACCTAAATGGGTGAGATTATATAAGAAAGCCTCAATAAATTTTGATAAAAAGAGACATATATTTTATGCTGCACATATTGATAGTTGGATTTATAGATATTATGCCTATAAATTTAATGAGTCTTATAATCAATATTTAGAAGCAAAAGACCTAAATGAAGTTGCTGTGGCTTATCGAAATAATTTGAAGCAGAATAATATTAATTTTGCCAATAAAGCATTTTCATTTATACGTAATTTACAACAAGAGGATGAAGAATTATATGTCATTATTGGTGATTTCACAGATTTTTTTGATAACTTAGATCATGAATATTTAAAGAATAATCTAAAAATAGTTTTAGATAAGAAAAGATTAGATGATGATGAATTTGCTGTTTTCAAAAATGTAACAAGAGCATCATATGTTGAATTAGTAGATATTATAAAATGGCATAAATTAAAAGATAATAAAAAATCTCGCCGTTTGGTTAATAAGAAAAATTTTAATCAAGGACGAATTTTAAATGTCAATTATTTAGGAAAAAATAAGGTAGAAATTCATACTGATAAAGTTGATAAAGGTGTTGCTCAAGGTACTCCTATTAGCGCAGTCTTATCTAATATTTATATGATAAAGTTTGATGAAAAATTATCAACTTTAGCTGAAGATAAGGGTGGTTTTTATCAACGCTATAGTGATGATTTTATTTTTATATTTTCTTGTTCTTCATGTAGTATTGATGTGATATTATCCGAGCTTAAGTCTTGTGTTAGCTCTGTTCATGGATTAACTTTTAAAGATGAAAAAAGGCAAATCTTTAAAGTGAGTGGACATAAAATTGAAAATATTACAAATAAATATAGTGATGAAAGCAATTCGGAAAACCATAAAAGTTGTTTGATTAATTATCTTGGTTTTTCTTTTGATGGTTATAGTATATCAGTACGAGGGAAAACTTTGTCTAGATATTTTAGTAAAATGGCCGTATCGGCCCATGCGATATCGCGTCAGAATAGAGTTATACATCCTATTGATTCTAAGAATAAAAAAACAATACCTTTATATAAAGTATTTAATAGATTTACATATAAAGGAACGAAATGGTATCGGCAAAAATATAAGAATTGTAAGCATAAAAAACATATACAATTAGTTGAAAATAAAAATGGAAATTTCCATGATTATATTAATAAAGCTCAAAAAGTTTTTGAGTACGATACAAATATTTCTGTTGTTACTAAAAAATCGGTTAATTATTTAAGGAAGTTTTTGAATAAAAAGTATACAAATAACTCTGTTAATGATGACTTAGGTACAGAAAGTTAATCATATTTTGATTTTAGATTTTATTAGTATTTAAGTAATGATGATTTGTAATGGTTATAACGATCTTGTTTAAAGTATTTCAGTGAAAGTCATTAATTATAACACTTTATAAGTACTCGTATTGATTACAGATAATTATTGAGTTGATTAGTAAAGGTTAGATCCTCTTATAGTCACAAAGTTTAATTTAATAGTGATAATAGCATATATAAATAGAGTTGAGGTTTCTAATAGTCATACCAGTTACTAATAGGAACCTTTTTCTTGATTTTCATGAAATCTCTTCATTCTACCTGTATAATACTTTCATTAGTCTAATGAGAGGGTATAGATAGATGAGAGATACTGCAAAGCAAATTATAAATTATTGGTATTCACTGGAGTGTTTGCAACCTAAAGAGGTTCCTAAGTATAAAGCAATTCCAAAGAAGTATATAAATGAGCTCGTATTTACTACTGAAAATGATAGAACTACTATTTATCAACAGTCAGTGATTAATCCTTTATGGAAAAAAACAAATTCACGTGTTTCTACGTATGTAGTACCGTTACCAAATTATTCTTATAATTACTCTATTATTGATGAGATTAAAAGTTTTAAGGATAAAAAGGACTATGTATTAGATGATGAACATGCGGTTCTATTAAGTGTAGTCAAAGGGACTGAAGTACTAGAAGCTTTCATTGATAAATTAGAAATTGAACACCCAGAAAAACCATATTTAGGGAATGTGTATAGTGCATCGTTTACTGTTGATGCAGAGGGATACTATAAAGAGGGGAGTATTCAAATTGCTCCTTTTATTTGGGTGATTTATCAAATGATGTCTCAGCCTGATGTAGAGTTTAAAGATATTAAGCTAGATGGTTGGGATGAGGTTGTTAAATTAATCGAAGATAGTTTTAATCTTCCTGAGGAAAAGGTAACCCTTGATAAGGCTGCACGTGAAATCAATACGTATATACAAGAGAATATCTTGAAGCCTATGCGTGTTACTATGTTTCGTGCTGGTGATATTTATGGCTACTGTGGATTTACGGTAGAGGAGATTCAGCTTGTTAAGGCTGAGACAATGCCTATTAATGATTTAAAATCTAGCTTTTTCCTTGATGATTTACAATTGGTATTACAGTATATTGATACATTAAAGGATAATGATAAGGTATTGTCTTATATCAATAGTCTTAATCAAGATATTGAGCATTATAATCTGTTAAAAGATACAGCTCAAATGCGCAAGTGGTATAATCCGAAGGTTTTACCTTATGGTCGATGGCCTTCAAAGTTTAATTTATCCTTTATGCAGCAAATTGCTGTTAATATTGCTAAGGAGAATCCTAAAGATATCTTTTCTGTTAATGGCCCTCCTGGTACAGGCAAAACTACGTTATTGAAGGATATAA
>ERZ1036424.617-NODE-617-length-11536-cov-3.771710_pt1 | contig 11536 bp, 10 predicted proteins | sample MGYA00514221_ERZ1036424 | MGnify/ENA primary metagenome ERZ1036424 (study PRJEB33795, sample SAMN09464939) | human gut metagenome | host: Homo sapiens | place: USA: Stanford, California | collected 2016-11 | study: EMG produced TPA metagenomics assembly of the...
AAATGCTACCTTACTTCACTCAAAAGTTTGGTAATCCATCTTCATTTTACGGAATATCAAGAGAAACAAAAAGAGCTATAGATAAAGCAAGAGAGCAGATAGCTAAGGCTCTAAATTGTGATCCAGGTGAAGTTTATTTCACAGGAGGTGGATCAGAAGCTGATAACTGGGCAATTAAAGGTATTGCATCAGCTCATAAGAATAAAGGAAATCATATTATAACAACTAAGATAGAGCATCATGCAGTTCTACACACTTGTCAATATTTAGAAAAGAATGGTTTCGATGTTACATATTTAGATGTAGATGAAGAAGGATTCATTAATCTAGAAGATTTAAAAAATGCTATAACAGATAAGACAATTTTAGTATCAATTATGTTTGCAAATAATGAAATAGGAACTATACAGCCGATTAAAGAAATTGGTGAAATTTGTAGAGAAAAGAAAGTGCTTTTCCATACAGATGCAGTTCAAGCGGTTGGAAATGTACCAGTAGATGTTAAAGAAATGAACTTAGATATGTTATCATTAGCAGGACATAAAATTTATGGACCTAAAGGTATAGGTGTATTATATATAAAAAAAGGAATTAAGATTGATAATTTAATTCATGGTGGAGCGCAAGAAAAAAATAGAAGAGCTGGAACTGAAAATATTGCTTCTATAGTAGGTCTTGGTAAAGCAATTGAACTTGCAACAAGTAATCTAGAAGAACATATGAATAAAATGTCTATATTAAGAGATAAACTAATAGATGGATTACTAAAGATTCCTTATACTAGATTAAATGGACCAAGAGGAGATAAGAGACTACCAGGTAATGTTAATATTTGTTTTAGATTTATAGAAGGGGAATCTATACTTTTATCATTAGATTTTAAAGGTGTTTGTGCTTCAAGCGGCAGTGCATGTACATCAGGATCGTTAGATCCATCACATGTTTTATTAGCGATTGGATTACCTCATGAAAGAGCTCATGGATCTTTAAGATTAACTATGGGCGATGGATCAACAGAAGAAGAGGTAGATTATGTTATTGAAGTTTTACCACCAATTATTGAAAGATTAAGAAATATGTCACCATTATGGGATGACTTTATTAAGAAAGGGGAAAATTAACATGATATATAGTGAAAAAGTAATGGATCATTTCCAAAATCCAAGAAATGTTGGAGAAATTGAAGATGCAAATGGCGTAGGTGAAGTTGGAAACGCTAAATGTGGAGATATAATGAAAATATACTTAAAAGTTGAAGACAACATTATAAAAGATGTTAAATTTAAAACTTTCGGCTGTGGATCAGCTATAGCGTCATCATCAATGGCGACTGAGTTAATTAAAGGTAAAACTTTAGATGAAGCTTGGGATTTGACAAATAAAGCAGTTGCAGAGGCTTTAGATGGACTTCCACCAGTTAAGATGCATTGTTCTGTTCTTGCTGAAGAAGCCATTCATAAAGCTATAAATGATTATAGAGTGAAAAATGGAATGGAAGCAAAGGACATGGTAGAACATGGAGAAGACTTACATGACATGGTACATGAAGAATAATAGGTGATTTTATGAAAAAAAAAGTTTTAGTAGGTATGAGTGGTGGAGTTGATAGCTCGGTTGCAGCATATCTATTAAAAGAACAAGGATATGAAGTTATTGGTGCCACAATGCAAGTATGGCAGCATGACGAAGAATTTGAAGAACGTGAAGGTGGATGTTGTTCACTTTCAGCAGTAGAAGATGCTAGAAGGGTTTGTGACAAACTTAATATTCCCTTTTATGTATTAAATTTCAGAGATTATTTTAAAGAAAAAGTTATTGATTATTTTGTTCAAGAGTATATAGATGGAAGAACTCCAAATCCATGTATTGAATGTAATAAACATGTTAAATTCGATGAGCTTTTAAGAAGAGCTAGGGGAATAGGAGCAGATTATGTTGCAACAGGACATTATGCTAAGATTGAAAAAAGAGATGGAAGATATCTATTAATTAGATCAGATGATGATCGAAAGGATCAGACATATGCTTTATATAATTTTACGCAAGATCAACTGGAACATACATTAATGCCTTGCGGGCAATATGAGAAAACTAAAATAAGAGAAATAGCTAAAGAAATTGGGCTGGCTGTTCACAATAAAAAAGATAGTGAAGAAATATGCTTTGTTTCTGATAATAATCATGGAAAGTATATTTTAGATGCAAAACCGGATAGGGTTAAACCAGGAAATTTTGTTGATAGAGATGGTAATATACTTGGTAAGCATAAAGGAATTGTATATTATACAATTGGTCAAAGAAAAGGATTAGGAATTGCTCTTGGAAGACCAGTTTTTGTAATAGGAATTAATGCGAAAACAAATGAGATTATATTAGGTGCAGAAGATGATATATTTAAAACAGATTTAATAGCAACTGATGTTAATTTTATTCCTTTTGATAAATTGGAAAAAGAAATAACAGTTCAAGCTAAAATTAGATATTCTGCAAAACCAAGCGAAGCAATAGTTTATCCTTTAGAAAACGGAAAAGTTAGAGTATCGTTTAAAGAAAAACAAAGAGCTATAACTAAGGGTCAATCGGTTGTATTCTATGACAATGAAATTGTAGTTGGTGGCGGAATAATAGAAAATGTAATTTAAAATATTAAGATTATGACAATGATAAAGTCATAATCTTTTTTTATATAGAATTGTTTTCCTTACAATGGGCAGAATATAAATATTATAAATTATGGAGGAAAATAATGTTTAAAACAAGAGATTTTTATTTAAAAAGTGTTTATAACATTAACGGAAAAAAAATAGGTCTAGTAGATGATATATATATAGATTTCTATTTAGCAAAAGTAAAAGGATTTAAAATTTCTAATAAATCATTATTTTCAAAGAATAACTATATTGCTATGGAAAATATAATTGAAATAGGCGAAGATATTATAGTAAATGATACGGAAAAAGGTATAGGGCTTAGCTTTAAAGAAATAAAAGATATGGAAATTATTGATACTTCCAATAATTTAAAAGGAATAGTTGAAGATTTGATAATAGATATTAATGATTACTCAATAAAAGGAATTATAGTAACTTCAGGTATAATAGATAAGATGATAAAAGGAAAAGAAGTTATTTTGTTAAATAAATGTATACTTGGAGAAAAATATATATTGTATATTGGAAATATGAGTATTTCATTTAAATCTATGCCACATAATATGGAAGCAAAAAATGCAGTTAAAAAAGCATAAAAAGAAAATAATCATATTATCTATTATAATATTTCTTTTAATATTAATATTATCATATTTTCTTAGTGACTCAGTAAAGAGAATAGTAAATATAATAATAATATCCTTTGTTTTATCCTATACATTGGGACCAATTAGAGATCTTTTACAAAATAGTATTAATATAAGTAAAAAATTTTCATCTATATTAGTAATATTTATTATTGTTGGAATTTTTGCGGGATGTATATTAGGGATAATTCCTGCACTGTTTAATGAACTATCAAATATAGGAATAATTTTTGATAGTGTAGGAGATTATATAGAAAAATTAACAAATAGATTTAATTTAACTGATATACCAGCAGCAGATATAATATATAATGAAGTTTTAGAAAAAGGAAATTCAATATTGATTAATTTTTCTAAAAATATAATTGATGATTTAATGATAATGAGTAGCAATTTTATTTCTTTTGCTATAGTACCTATTATGATTTATTATTTTCTTTGTGATGGTGATAAGATATACAATAAATTATTATTAATCTTACCAACAGAAAAAAGAGAAATTACAAAAAAAGTAATAAAAGATATAGATAGAATCCTAACGCGATACATAGCAAGCCAATTATTATTATCATTATTAATTGGAATACTGACATTTATATTACTATTAATATTTAATGTAAAATTTCCAATATGGATTTCTATATTAAATTCAATATTTAATATAATACCTTATTTTGGATCAGTATTTGGTGCTGTCCCAGCAATTGTAGTTGCGCTTTTAGATTCACCAATAAAGGCTCTTTGGGTAACTATTGGGATGTTTATAATTCAACAAATTGAAGGAAATATTTTATCACCTAAAATAACTGGTGATAGTACAGATATGCATCCTATGGTAATAATAATTCTTTTATTAATAGGAGATAAATTTGGAGGATTTATAGGTATGATATTAGTAGTGCCAATAGCTGTAATAATAAAAGTATTATATGATGATATAAACTATTTTTTATTTTAATGAAAAATCAAATTAATAAGATGTATATTGACAGAATTATCTATATGAAATATAATTTTGATAAAATAATAAAATATTAAGCGATGAATAGGAAAAGTAAATTTATAATAGAAATTCAGAGAGGAAGTGGTTGGTGTGAACTTCTTACTATGTACTTTGAAGCTACCTAGGAGCTATAACTTACTAAGTGATGCAGTTTTTTATGCATAATTAGGGTGGTACCGCGGAATTTTAGCTTTCGTCCCTTTAGTTTTAAGGGGTGAAAGCTTTTTTTGATTTTTTAGAAAAATATAGAAAACATTATTTTTATTGAAATAATTTTATATTTATATAAATTATGTTTTAGATGGAGGAATTATTTATGAAATTTACAAAAACAAATGAATTAAGAGAAGCATATTTAAAATTCTTTGAATCCAAAGAACATCTAAGAATGCCAAGTTCTCTTTAGTACCTAAAAATGATAAGAGTTTATTGTTAATAAATGCAGGAATGGCACCATTAAAACCTTATTTTACTGGGTTACAAGAGCCACCTAAGAAAAGGGTGACTACTTGTCAAAAGTGTGTTAGAACAGGTGATATTGAGAATATTGGTATTACAAGCAGACATGCTACATTTTTTGAGATGCTTGGAAACTTTTCTTTTGGAGATTATTTTAAAAAGGAAATAATTCCATGGGCATGGGAGTTTTTAACTGAAGTATTAGAAATGCCTAAAGAAAAATTATATGTGACAATATATTTAGATGATGATGAAGCATATGAATATTGGACTACACTTACTGATGTAGATAAAACGCACATATTTAGACTAGGCAAAGAAGATAATTTCTGGGAACATGGAGCAGGTCCTTGTGGTCCTTGCACAGAAATTCATTTTAATAGAACTGAAAATGAAGTGCCTAAAAATGCAGAAGAATTTGTGGAGTTATCAGATGCAGATAAGATCATAGAAGTTTGGAATCTGGTATTTACCCAATTTGATGGAGATGGAAAAGGAAATTATGAAAAACTTGCAAGTACTAATATTGATACAGGAATGGGACTTGAAAGATTAGCAGTTGTAATGCAAGGGAAATATAGTATATTTGAAATTGATACAATGGAAAATATATTAAATGAGGTTTGTAAACTTGCAAAAGTTAAATATGGTGATGATCATAAAACAGATGTTTCTTTAAGAATAATAACTGATCACATTAGATCAATAACTTTTATGATTTCAGATGATATAATGCCATCTAATGAAGGTAGAGGATATGTTTTAAGAAGACTTCTTAGAAGAGCTGCAAGGCATGGAAAAACTTTAGGAATTAAAGATTCCTTCTTATGCCATTTATGTGATATTGTTATTAGGGATTCAAGTAGTGCATATCCAGAACTTGAAACTAAGAAAGAATATATTAAGAAAGTAATAAAGATAGAAGAAGATAAATTTAGGGAAACTTTAGATTCAGGAACTGAAATACTAAATGGATTTATAAGTGACTTAAAAGAGAAAAATAATAAAGTATTAAGTGGTAAAGAAGGATTCACTTTATATGATACTTTTGGTTTTCCAATGGAGCTTACTAAAGAAATATTAGAAGATGAAGGATTATCTTTAGATGAGAATGCATTTAATGAAGAAATGGAAGTTCAAAGAAAAAGAGCCAGAGATGCTAGAAAAACTTCAAATTATATGGGAACTGATTTGAAAATAACTGATGAAATACCTAATGATATAGAAACAATTTTTAATGGTTACGAGAATGATGTATTATCAGGTTATACTAAAGCTTTAATTTGTGGTGAAGGATTTGTTAAATCTATATCTGAAGGAGATACAGGAGTTGTTGTTACAGATGTAACTCCATTTTATGCAGAAATGGGAGGACAAATTGGAGATACAGGAATAATATATAATGATGCTTTTAAAGCAAATGTTATTGATACAAAGAAGAATATTGGCGGAAAAATACTTCATTTTGTAGAAGTTTTAAATGGGGAATTGAAAGTTAATGATAAAGTTACATTAGAAGTTGATAAAGAAAGAAGACAAGAAATTAAAAAGAATCATACAGCAACACATCTTTTGGATAAAGCTTTAAAAGATGTTCTTGGAAGTCACGTACATCAAGCAGGTTCTTATGTAAGCAATGATAGATTAAGATTTGATTTTTCTCATTTTGAAGCTATGACAGAATCTGAAATAATCAAGGTTGAGGAATTAGTTAATAAAGCTATTACAAGTGTTACACCAGTAGTTACTGAAATTATGGATTTACAACAGGCTAAAAATAGTGGCGCCATAGGAATATTTGATGATAAATATAGTGATAAAGTTAGAGTTGTATCTGCCGGGGAGTATTCTAAAGAATTGTGTGGAGGTACTCACATTGATAATACAGGTAAAATTGGATTATTTAAAATAATTTCTGAAAGTGGTATTGCAGCTGGTACAAGAAGAATAGAAGCTGTGATAGGAAAAGAAGCTTACAATCTTGTAAATGAAAAGAAAGATTTATTAAAGGATGTTTCAAATAAGCTTAAATGCTCAGAAAAAGAGATTTTATTAAGAATTGATACTCAAATTAAAGAATTAAAAGAAAAGGAAAAAGAAATATTAGCATTAAAGTCTAAATTTGCAGCTATGAATATTGATGATATAATAAAATCATCAAAAATAATTAATAATATTAATGTAATAGCATATGAATTAAATGATGTTGATGGAGAAACTTTAAGAGATGTATGTGAAAAGGTAAAAGATAAAGTTGAAAATTCTATAGTTTTACTAATGAGCGGAAATAATGGAAAAGTTATTATATGTGCGATGGCAACTAAGGATGCAGTTTCTAAAGGAGCTCATTGCGGTAAATTAATAAAAGAGGTTTCAAAAATACTTGGAGGCGGTGGTGGTGGAAGACCAGACATGGCTCAAGCAGGTGGAAAACTACCAGAAAAGATAGATGAAGCAATAGAAGAATCTTATAAAATAATTGAAACTTTAGCAAAATAGTATACTTTTTATAAAATATAGGTTATAATTTAAGTATAAGTAATGTGAATAAAATCTTAATGTAAAGTTAATAATAAATATGGATATCGTTTCCTTAGACATTTGGTAAGGGGGTGAGCTGCTTTAGGCAGCCGTGCTATGAGTAATAATATTGAACATACAATGCAATTTGATTTAAGTAAGAATAAAGAAGCGCTTACAAAGACAATTTTAACAGATGTTTATAATTCGTTAAAAGAAAAAGGATATAATCCTATAAATCAATTAGTTGGATATTTGATTTCAGGAGACCCTACTTACATCACTAATTACAACGGAGCAAGAGCTTTAGTAAGAAAACTTGAAAGAGATGAAATACTAGAGGAAGTTATAAAATCTTATTTAGAGATAAAGTAGAGAGTGCCCGTTTATAACGGGCACTCTTAATTTTTAAGAGGTGCAAAGTTTTGAGAATACTTGGATTAGATGTAGGACAAAAAACAATAGGAGTGGCTGTTTCAGATCCATTAGGATTTACAGCACAAGGGTTAACTACAATAAGAAGAACTAATAAGGAAAAAGATATAGTTGAGATAAAACGAATTTGTGATGAATATAGTGTAGAATTAATTGTTGTTGGGCTTCCTAAAAATATGAATGGTACAATAGGACCATCAGGAGAAATAACAATGGCTTTTGGAAAAATGATTGAAGAAAAATTATCAATTGATATTAAATATTGGGATGAACGTTTAACAACTGTTGCAGCTCATAGAGCAATGCTTGAAGCAGATTTATCTAGAAATAAAAGAAAGAAAATAGTGGATAAAGTAGCATCAACATATATTCTTCAAGGATATTTAGATATGATTTCAAAATAAGTTTATTAAGAAAATTTATAATATTTTAAGAATGTTATTTACGATATAATTATGATTAAATTATTTGAAAGGAAGTAATTTATGGATAAGAATACAGAATTCATAGAGTTATTAGATGAACAAGGAGAAGAAATTAAATTTAAGGTTATTACCTACTTTGAAATAGAGAAAATAAAAGGTGAATATGTGGTAGTTACACCAGCAATAGAAGAAAGTGATGAAGCTTTTGTTTTGAAAATTGTTAAAGATGAAGATGGAAGTGAAAACCTTATTACTATTGAAGACGAAGAAGAATTTAGCCTAGTGGAAGAGGCGTACAATCTTCTAATGGAAGAAGAATAATATATTAAGAGAATTTAAAGTGAGGTGTTATAATGGAACAATCAAATTCAATTGATATGAATGCCTTAAAAGAAGATTTAAAGAAAAAAGGGTATAAATTGACCCCACAGAGGAGATCTATTGTAGATGCAATCATAGCAAATGAAGGCGAACATTTAACTGCAGAAGAAATATATGACGAAGTTAAAAAAAACTGTCCAGAGATTGGATTAGCAACAGTATATAGAACCATTCTTTTACTTGAAGAATTGGGGATTATATCTAGATTAGATTTAAATGATGGATGTAGTAGATATGAGATGGTTCATTCAAATGAAACACATAGGCATCATCATTTGATTTGTAATATTTGTCATAAAGTATCAGAAGTGCAAGATGATTTATTAGAAGAACTTGAAGATGAAATTAAAAACAAATATAAGTTCAAGATTATAGATCATAGTGTTAAATTTTATGGGATATGTAGTGATTGCCAAAAAAAACTTAAAGATGAATAAAAGGATTTTTAAATTTTTATAAAGAACCTTTGTTTATAAATATATAGAAAAAGGAGGGGAAATATGAAAAACGAAAGAGCGAAGATAAAAATAATTCCTCTTGGTGGTATAAATGAAATTGGAAAAAATATAACAGCTATTGAATACAAGGAAGATATTGTAATAATAGATTGTGGATTAAAATTTCCAGATGACGATATGTTTGGAATTGACATTGTAATACCGGATATTTCATATCTTCTTAAAAATTCCGAAAAAATCAAAGGAATATTTTTGACGCATGGACATGAGGATCATATAGGAGCATTACCATATGTATTGAAACAACTAAGTGTTCCTGTATATGGTACTAAACTTACACTTGGGATTGTTGAAACAAAACTAAAAGAGCACGGTTTATTAAGTTCAACAGAATTGATAAAAGTAAAGCCAAGAGATATAATTAAGCTTGCTAGTGTTTCTGTAGAATTCATTAAAACTAATCACTCAATTGCAGATTCAGTTGCAATTGCAATTCATACACCTCTTGGAGTAGTGCTTCATACAGGTGACTTTAAGATTGATTATACTCCAATTGATGGAGAAATGATGGATTTTGCTAGGTTAGCTGAGTTAGGCAGAAAAGGTGTTCTTGTAATGATGGCGGATTCAACAAATGTTGAAAGACAAGGATATACTATGTCAGAAAAAGTAGTAGGGGAAACTTTTTTAAGATTATTTAATAAAGCTAAAGGTAGAATAATAGTAGCTACATTTGCTTCTAATATTCATAGAATACAACAAATAATCACAGCAGCACAAGAATATGGGAAGAAGGTTGCTGTATCAGGAAGAAGCATGGAAAATATTGTTCAAGTTGCAATAGAACTAGGATATCTTACTATTGACAATGATATTCTTATACCAGTAGATCAGATAGCAAAATACCCTAATGAAAAAGTTGTTGTAATTACAACAGGAAGTCAAGGCGAACCAATGTCAGCATTGGCAAGAATGGCTGCATCAGAACACAGAAAAATTAATATAGTTCCTGGAGATACTGTTATTATTTCAGCAACGCCAATTCCAGGAAATGAAAAATTAGTTTCTAAAGTTGTAAATCAGCTTTTTAATAAAGGTGCTGAAGTAATATATGATTCCTTAGAAAAAATCCATGTTTCAGGTCATGCTTGTCAAGAAGAACTTAAGCTAATGCATTCATTAGTTAAGCCAAGATTTTTTGTACCAGTTCATGGGGAATATAGACATTTAAAAAAACATGGAGAACTTGCAATGGAACTTGGACTTCCTGAGAAAAATTTACTGATTCCGGAAAATGGGGATGTAATAGAGGTTTCAAGAAATCTAATAAAGAAGAATGGAACTGTATCAGCTGGGCAAGTATTTGTCGATGGACTTGGAGTTGGAGATGTTGGTAATATAGTACTTAGAGATAGAAAACATCTTTCACAAGATGGTATTTTAACAGTAGTTGTTACAATTGATAAGCAAAGTGGAAAAGTAATAGCAGGTCCTGACATAATATCAAGAGGATTTGTTTATGTAAGGGAATCAGAAGGACTTATGGACGAGTCAAGAGAAATTGTTAAACAAGTTTTAAATGATTGCGAGGAAAAGCGAATTACTGATTGGGCTACATTAAAGTCTAAAATGAGGGATGAGCTTAGGGAATTCCTTTATGAAAAAACAAAAAGAAAACCTATGATTTTACCAATAATTATGGAATTTTAAAGAATGAATAATCAGCTATATAATTAAATATAGTTGACTTTTGAAGAAAAAAAGTGTAAAATCTAATTCAGTTGCAGATAAAATTGGATACTTTAAGTATCCAATTTTATTTTTGAGAAAAAAAGTTATAGGTTTACATTTACTAATTAGAAGAAAAATTCACAGTTTATGACTGTTTGGAGGAATAAAAATGGAATTAATAAAAAGAGAAGATATAAGAAATATTGCTATAATAGCTCACGTTGACCATGGTAAAACTACAATGGTTGATGCTCTTTTAAAGCAAAGCCACGTTTTTAGATCTAACGAAAAAGTTCAAGAAAGAGTTATGGACTCAAATGATATAGAAAAAGAAAGAGGAATAACTATACTTTCAAAAAATACTTCAGTAATGCATAATGGAGTTAAAATTAATATTGTAGATACTCCAGGACATGCTGATTTTGGTGGGGAAGTTGAACGTGTACTTAAGATGGTTGACTCGGTTTTACTTGTAGTTGATTCTTATGAAGGGCCAATGCCACAAACAAAATTTGTTCTTAAAAAATCATTAGAGTTAGGATTAAAACCAATAGTAGTAATAAATAAAATAGATAAACCAGACGCAAGACCAACAGAAGTTATAGATGAAGTTTTTGATTTGTTTGTTGAATTAGGAGCAAGTGATGAACAATTAGATTTTAATATTTTATATGCTTCTGCTAGAGAAGGATTTGCAAGATATAATGTGGAAGATACAAATAATGATATGACACCTTTATTTGAGACAATATTAGAAAATGTTGCGCCACCAGAAGGTTATATGGATGAGCCATTCCAAATGCTTGTAACTACATTAGATACTAAT
>ERZ1036424.618-NODE-618-length-11479-cov-5.626401_pt1 | contig 11479 bp, 6 predicted proteins | sample MGYA00514221_ERZ1036424 | MGnify/ENA primary metagenome ERZ1036424 (study PRJEB33795, sample SAMN09464939) | human gut metagenome | host: Homo sapiens | place: USA: Stanford, California | collected 2016-11 | study: EMG produced TPA metagenomics assembly of the...
GTCAACAACTTTTTTTAAAACTTTCAAAACTTTCTTTCCAGATGTTTTCTTAGTTGTTAGTTGTTATTTCTTGTCGCTCTTTACGACGTTATTTATCTTATCACTTTATTCTATGAATGTCAATACTTATATTTTCTATATATCTTATTTATATATTACTTTTAGCATATGTACTAAAAACAATATATAAGATTAAAATGGCTATTTAAATTTCTTAAATAGCCACTTTAATCTTATAATTCAATTTTTATTTTTTCTTTTTTATTACTAATGGATACATTGATGAACCTATTAGTGTTTCATTTTCTTTAATTTCGCTTCCTTTATCAGCAATAACATTATCTAATACTGCATTATCTCCAATCTTACTATTTTGCATTATAACACAATCTTTAAGCTTAGTATTTTTCCCTACATATACTCTTCTTCCTATAATGCAATTATCAATTGTTCCTTCTATTTTACATCCATTTGCTATTATTGAATTGGAAACATTACTTTGATCTGAATAATGAGTTGGTGCTTCATCCTTAGTTTTTGTGTAAATTGGTCTCTCTTCATTAAATACTTCTTTACTCACTTTTTTATTTAAGAATGAAATATTACTATCATATAAAGCTTTAATTGAATTTATACAGTCTAAATGCCCTTTGAATTCGTAAGCTCCAGTTGATAATTCATCTAAATTATTATGAATATATTCTTTTACCTTTCTATACATTCCACTACTTATACATTCATTTACAATATTTATAAATAAATCTGTTTTTAATATATACATTTCTAAGCTAATATTCGCTTTTTGATTCTTTCCTATATTTTCTCCAACACTTATTACATTTCCTGAGTCATCAAAATTTAATACTCCACAATCTCCAAATGCTTCATCTGCATTTGTTACTTTTTTATATACAATTGTTACATCTTTACCTGTACTTTTATGATATTCTAATACTTTGTTGTAATCTATATTACAAACCATATAGCTTGGTGATAGTAATACATATTCTCTTCTACTAAGTTTTAGAAAACCTAAGTTATCAGAAAAATTATGAACATCGTCGTATACTGGATCATCATCTCCAAAATTAAATACTTTAAGTCCATCTTTTTTTCTATTTAAATCCCATGGTCTACCATTTGTTAAATGATCTATTAATGATCTTGACTTATTTTTAGTAAATATACCTATGCAGTCAATTCCTGAATTCGTCATATTAGATAATACGAAATCTATCACTCTATATCTTGCCGCTATAGGTACTGATGCAAGTGATCTGTTGACTACTAACTCGCCCATTCTATTTTCATTTTCGTCTAAGTTAATTATACCAATACAATTGTTCATTTCATTCTCCCCCTAATAGTTATTGTCTTATACAGCTTTATTTTTTTCTATAACTGTTCCCATTTTAACTTCTTCTTTGGCTGCTACAATAGCTATTTCATCACCCAGAGATATTTTACAATCTTTTCTAACTATAGCCCCATTTCCTACAATAGCTTTTTCAATCACAACATTATCTCCAATTTTTGCATCCGTCATGATTATAGAGTCTCTTATCACAGAGTTTTTACCAACTTGTACCCCTTGGAATAGAATTGAATTTTCAATTTGGCCATTAACTACACATCCTTCAACTATTAGTGAATTTGCTACCTTTGCATTTTCTCCAATATATTGTGCAGGTCTTACTGGATTTACGGAATATATCTTCCAATCCTCATCATGTAAATCTAATTCATTATCCTCTTTAATCAGATCCATATTAGCTTCCCATAAACTATCAATAGTTCCCACATCTTTCCAATATCCTTTAAATGGATATGCAACCATTTTATTTTTATCATCAAGCATCTTTGGAATTATATTCTTACCAAAATCATTACTAGAAGTTTTATCTGCTTCATCTTCTTTTAAATATTTTTTAAGAGTCTTCCAGTTAAATATATATATACCCATAGAAGCTAAATTGCTTTTAGGTTCTTTTGGTTTTTCTTCAAATTCATATATTGATAAATCTTCATTAGTATTCATTATTCCAAAACGACTTGCTTCATCCTTAGGTACTTCAATTACTGCAATAGTTGCCTCTGCATTTTTTTCTTTATGAAATTCTAGCATCTTTGTATAATCCATTTTATAAATATGATCTCCTGATAAAACTAATATATATTCAGGATCATATCTATCTACAAATTCTATGTTTTGATAAATAGCATTTGCAGTTCCCTTATACCATTCTCCACCTTTTTCTTCTTGATATGGTGGAAGTATACTTACTCCACCTTTACTTCTATCTAAGTCCCAAGCTTCACCTATACCAATATGAGCATTTAGTTCTAATGGTTTATATTGTGTTAATACCCCTACTGTATATATTCCCGAATTTGAACAATTACTTAATGGAAAATCTATTATTCTATACTTTCCCCCAAAAGGCACGGCTGGTTTAGCTAATTTCTTTGTCAATATTCCTAATCTAGACCCCTGTCCACCAGCTAGTATCATTGCTACAATTTCATTTTTACCCATAATGTAATCTCCCCTCATATCTTACTACTCTTATTAGCATAAACTTTTTTATTATTTATTGAAATATGATGTACTAGCATATATTTAATACACACTATTCATACATAATATTTATTAACTTTAAATTAACACATCTACTAAATTCTTTTTAACACTTTAAAACTATGCTTAGAAATAGTTATATTGCTATTCTTGTTATTAAATTTATATTTTTTATTTTCCTCAAATAAATCCGAATAGTTCCCATTCACGCTAATATTCTCAACCACTTTTTCTTTTTCTGATACATTTATAAAAACCATTATCTTGTCATTTTCATAATTTCTCTCAAAATAACATATTTCTAAATCTGTATCATAAATTTTGAAATCCCCTTTTTTTATTGCATTTTCTTTATTTCTTATACTTATTATTTTTCTATAAAAAGTAATAATTTCCTCTTTTTCTTTTCCCCATGGATAACTTTTTCTATTATCAGGTTCTTTTCCACCTGTTAATCCTACTTCATCACCATAGTATATTGATGGAACTCCTGGCAATATTATTTGCATAACTATTAATAATTTCAATAAATCTATATTTCCATTTAATACAGTTAAGATTCTTTCTGTATCGTTTGTGCTTGATATATTTATATTTGCATAAAAAGCTTCCATTGGATAATTCTCATATAAAGACATTATCTTCTTCTTAAATTTATTTGATTTTATATAACCTTTTATAAAGTTAATAAGGCTTTCCCTTAATGGATAATTAGTAACAGAATCTATTTCTTTGCCTAATAAATACTTTCTTCTTTTTGAATAACTTATTTTATTTGATGCATCTTCCCAAACATCCCCTAATAAAACACCCTCTTCAGAACTTTCATTAATTTTGTTTTTAATTAATTCTATAAATTCATCTGGCAATTCATCTGTTACATTTAGTTTCCATCCACTTGCACCAAGTTCAATCCATTTTCTTATAATTGACTCTTTCCCATTAATAATATAATCTAAGTATCCTTCATTTAGTGTATTTAGATTTGGCCTTGTATCCATCCCCCACCAAGATTCATATTGATAAGGGTAAGTTCTAAACTTATACCAATCATAATATTTAGAGTTAGGAGATTGATAAGCTCCAATCTCCTCATACTTGCCAGATTTGTTGAAATATTTGCTGTTAGAACTTGTATAACTAAATACTCCATCTAAAATAATTCTAATCCCTTTACTCTTAGCAATTCTACATAATTCTTTAAAATCTTCATTTGTCCCAAACATTTCATCTACTACTTCATAGTCTTCAGTATCATATTTATGACAACTTAATGATTTAAATATAGGACTCATTTCAATTATATTAGCTCCTAAAGATTTTATATAATCAAGTTTTTCTATTATTCCTTTTAAATTTCCACCATAGAAATCCCATCTTAAAACTTTACCAAAATTATCTTTAATATACATAGGCGAATCATCCCACCTACCATATATAAATGAATTTTCTTTAGGTTCATTTATAGATTTGCTTTCATTTCCATTATAGAATCTATCTACAAGTATTTGATATATTACTCCCTCTTTATACCAGCTAGGTATATTATAATTTTCATATACAGTTATTTGATACGGTACAGGATTATAATTATATATTTGTCCAATGCCACCCAAGGCTTCATCATTGTTTCCATAGTATAATCTATTATATCCATCTATTAGAATAAAATAATATTCTAACACTCCCAAAGTATTTGATGTATCAATCTCTGTTGAATATCTAAAGCTACCATCATTTAAATATTCTTTTTCCATTCCTATATTTAATCTAACACCATCAAAATATGTTAGTTGTACTGCAACCATAATATCTTTACTAATATCAATTGATAGTTTGACTTTTTCTCCAACTTGTACTGCTCCAAACGGCCTTCTATATTTATTACTTTGCGAGTCATGTATTACCTGTATTCCGTCCATTAATTAATACCTCCTAAAGATTCTTATAAATTACTTCTGAACCCCAAATACCAGTTGCATATTGTTCTATTGTTCTGTCAGATGAGAATATTCCTGAATGAGCTATATTTATTCCACACATTCTTTGCCATTTATTAGAATCCCTATAAAGAGTATCAACTTTTTCTTGAGCCTTTACGTATGAATCGAAGTCTTTCAAAACGAAAAATTCATCATTATAGGTTATTAAATTTTCATAAATACTTTTAAATTTCTCTTTATCATTATGATATTTACCATTAATTAAATCATTAATTACTCTCTTCACTCTTTGATCACTATTGTAAATATCAATAGATTTATATCCACCATTTTGATAATAATTTAATACTTCATCTGCAGTTAATCCAAATATAACTATATTATCATCCGTAACTTCATCTTTTATTTCTATGTTAGCACCATCTAATGTAGCTATTGTAACTGCTCCATTCATCATAAATTTCATATTTGAAGTTCCTGATGCTTCTTTAGTTGTTGTAGAAATTTGTTCACTCAAATCTGTTCCTGGAATTATTTCTTCCGCCAAAGAAACTCTATAATTTTCCATATATACTACCTTGATTTTCTCATTAACTCTAGGATCATTGTTTATTTTATTTGCTACACAATTTATTAATTCAATAGTATTTTTAGCTAAATAATATCCTGGTGCAGCTTTACCAGCAAATATAACTGTTCTTGGTACAATATCATAATTAGGATCCTCAGTTAATTTATTATATAAATCCATTATTCTTAAGCAATTAAGAATTTGTCTCTTATATGCATGAATTCTTTTAACTTGTACATCAAAAATAGAATTTGGATCTACCTTTATATTATTGTTTTTCAATATTGTACTTGCTAGCTTTTCCTTGTTAAACATTTTTATCTTACGCAATTGATCTAAAACTACATCGTTATATAGATGTCTTTCGAAATTTTTCAGATCTAGTGGATGTCTAATGAAGCTATCTCCAATTGTATCTACAAGTAATTTTGTAAGTTCTGGGTTGCTCTTCAATAGCCATCTTCTATGGGTAATCCCATTTGTTTTATTATTAAATTTATTAGGATATAAGTAGTAAAAATCACTCATTTCCTTTTTCTTTAATATTTCTGTATGGAGTTTAGCAACTCCATTTACACTATGACTTCCTACAATTGCTAAATGAGCCATCTTAACTTGATCATCTGCAATTATGGCCATCCTAGATATTTTATCCCAATTACCAGGATACTTATTCCAAAGTTCCTTGCAAAATCTCTCATTTATTTCTTGAACTATCATATATATTCTTGGAAGTAATTTTTTAAACATATCAACTGGCCATTTTTCTAACGCCTCAGCTAAAATAGTATGATTTGTATAAGATATTGTATTTGCTGTTATTCTCCAAGCTGTATCCCATTCAAGTCCCTCTTCATCGACTAAAATCCTCATAAGTTCAGGTATTGCAAGTGTTGGATGAGTATCATTAATATGAATAGATATTTTTTCATCTAATATTTCCAAATTCCCAACATGCTTTTTAAAGTGTCTAATTATACTTTGAATACCTGCTGATACAAAGAAATATTGTTGTTTTAATCTAAGAATTTTACCTTCATAAAATGAATCTTCTGGATATAGTACTTGTGAAATTGATTCGACTGAATTTTTATATTCAATAGCTTGTAAAAAGTCCCCTCTATTAAATGATGAAAAATCAAATTCATTTGATACTGCTTCCGCACTCCAAAGCCTTAATGTATTTACAACTTCATTTTCATATCCAACAATAGGAGTGTCATATGGGACTGCTAAAACTGGTTCAAAATTCACATGTGTAAATGATAGTTTTCCATTATTCTCATGTACTTTTACTTCCCCGCCAAATTTAACCACTTCAGCTTTTTCCGCTTTCCTCTTTTCCCATACATTTCCTTCTCTTAGCCAGTCATCTGAAACTTCAACTTGCTTTCCATCAATTATTTTTTGTTCAAAGAATCCATATTTAAATCTTATTCCGCACCCATTACCAGCAATATTTAATGATGCCATGGAATCCATAAAACATGCTGCAAGTCTTCCCAATCCACCATTTCCAAGACCTTGATCTTGCTCTAAATTTTCTAACTCTTCTAAACTTATATTCAAATCAGCTAATGCTTCTTTACAAACATCTCTTATCCCTATATTAAGTAAAGCATCTCCAAGTAGTCTTCCAAGCAAAAATTCCATTGAAAAATAATATACTTGTTTTTCTCCTGTTTTATTATATCTTTTATTAGTCTTCAACCAGTCTCTAGTAACATAATCTCTAACTAAACTACCTAAGGCCTCATATTTTTGTTGATTATTCCCCTCTTTTAATTCTATCCCATGCATTTCTAGAAATTTATTCACATAAGCCTTTTTAAAGGCCTTTTTATCCATTTCAAGCATTTAGGCTCCCCCTTCTTATGTTTTACTAATATTGATGTGTTAATTCTCTATACATATTTAAATATACATCAGCAGATTTATTCCAACTATTATCTGAATTCATAGCATTCTTAATTAATTGGTTCCACTTTTTCTTGTCACTATATACCCATAATGCAAACTTAATTATGTTGTATAATTCATCTGCATTATAATTTGCAAAGCTAAATCCATTTCCTTCTCCTGTATATTGATTATATGGATTAACTGTATCTCTAAGGCCACCTGTTTCTCTAACTATTGGAATCGTTCCATATCTTAAAGCTATTAATTGACCTAAACCACAAGGTTCAAATAATGAAGGCATTAAGAACATATCAGATGATGCATATATTCTATTAGCAAGTGAATTATCAAATTTTATATTAGCTGATACCTTTCCACCATATCTATAGTTTAGCCATTTAAAATGGTCTTCATAATGCTTATCACCAGTTCCTAATATAACTAATTGAATATTTTCTTGTAATAGTCTATCAGATATATTTACTAACAAATCAATACCTTTTTGATATGTAAGTCTTGTAACCATACCAAACATAGGTATATTTTCATCAACTGTAAGACCTAATTCTTGTTGTAGCGCTTTTTTATTTTTAACTTTATTTTGTATTGAATTTACCCCATACTTAGTGTTGATTAATCTATCTGTTTCTGGATTAAATTCATCATAATCTATTCCATTTATAATACCTTTTAATGCATATGATCTATCTCTTAATACTCCATCAAGTCTTTGTCCATATTCTTGTGTTTGAATCTCCCATGCATAACTATTACTTACTGTTGTTACTATATCAGAATAGTAGATTCCACCTTTCATGAAGCTGACTCCATCATCAAACTTTAAGCAAGTATTATTATATAATTCTAGATCAAATCCAAATAATTCTGGCAATATATTAGGATCAAAAACACCTTGGAATGCTATATTATGAATTGAATATACAGTTTTCATATTCCAATAAAAACTATCTTTTCTTTTATAATCAAATTTCAATAATACTGGTAGCATTCCAGTCTGCCAGTCGTTACAATGAATTAAGTCAGGTTGCCAATCTATTTGTCTTAGCAGATCAAGAGCTGCTCTATCAAAAAAAGCAAACCTTTCTGCATCATCATAAAACCCATACAATCCATCTCTGTAGAAATAGCGTTCATTATCTAATAAATAGTAAGTAACTCCATTAAAGAACCCTTCCCACACTCCACAGAATTCTTCTCTCCAGCCAACTCTTACATTAAACCATTTAACAAATCTTAGCTTATCTTTTACTTCCCAATTGATATCTTTGTATTTAGGTATTACTACTCTAACATCTGCACCCTTTTTTGCCATAGCTTTTGGTAATGCTCCTGCTACATCTCCAAGCCCTCCACTTTTAATAAAAGGACTTGCTTCTGATGCTACAAATAAAACTCTCATTTTTTTCTCCCCCTTAACCTAATAACAAAATATTATCTATTAAAATTAGGCAATTAAATAAATTTAATACCATATGATATTACTCATTAACACTCTTATTTCTTTCTGAGCTAAAGTTATCAATCTCTTTCATCTTTATTTCTTTAACTGCATTTATTTCCTCGTTCTTAATTTGATTTACTTTTAATACTAAAGTAGCCATTGGTGGAACTTTAATTTTTATAGAATATGGTTGTTTTTGGAATGGTTCTTTTTCTGCAATTAATACAGTATCCATTACCTGTCCTGATCCGCCATATTTACTTTCATCAGTATTAAATGTTTCTTCATATTCTCCTAAGAATGGTACACCAATTTTATAATCATAATATACTTCTGAAGTAAAGTTAATAACAAATATTAATGTATCTTCGTCACTTCTACTTCTTCTTGCAAATATAAGAATGCTTTGGTTACTATTATCTGCTTCTATCCAATTAAATCCTTTATTATCATAATCTAATTCCCAAAGTGCTTTATTTTCAAGATAAAATTTATTCATATCTTTAAAAAATAATTGTGTTTGTTTGTTAAAATCAGATTCCTCAATTTCATTCCATTTTAGTTCTTCATATTCTCTCCATTCAATAGATTGAGCAAATTCAGATCCCATAAATAATAATTTTTTTCCTGGATGACCCATCATATATCCAATATATGCTCTAAGTCCAGCGAACTTGTTCCACTCATCTCCCCACATTTTTTCTATTAATGATTTCTTTCCATGAACAACTTCATCATGGGAAACTGGTAGCATATAATTTTCAGCATAATTATACATCATTGAAAATGTTATATTTTTATGATTATCCTTTCTATATTTAGGATCAATTTCTACATATTCTAATGTATCATTCATCCATCCCATATTCCATTTAAAATTAAATCCTAATCCATCATGAATTGGTGGCTTAGTTACATTAGGCCATGCTGTTGATTCCTCTGCTATCATAAGAGCAGTTGGATATTCTGCAAAAACAGCTTGATTTAATTCCTTTAAGAATTCTATTGCTTCTAAGTTACCATTTCCACCAAATTTATTAGGAACCCATTCTCCAAATCCTCTACTATAATCCAAATATAAAATACTTGAAACAGCATCAACTCTTATGCCATCTATATGGAATTCTCTATACCAATATAAAGCATTTGATATTAAGTAGCTCTTAACTTCTGGTCTTCCCAAATCGAAATTACAAGTTCCCCATCCTTTATTTTCAGCTCTCCATTCTTCTTCATATTCGTATAATGGACTTCCATCAAATCTATATAAGCCATTGCTATCTTTGCAGAAATGACCAGGTGCCCAATCCATAATTACTCCAATATCTTCTGAATGTAGCTTATTTATTAATGTTTTTAATCCTTCAATGTTTCCATATCTGCTTGTTGGAGAATAATATCCTGTCCCTTGATATCCCCATGATGCATCCAATGGATGTTCTACTAATGGCATAAATTCAACATGAGTGTATCCCATTTCTTTTAAATAATCAGGTAACTTTTCTCCTATTTCTTCATAAGTTAAAAATTCTCCATCTTCATTCTTTTTCCAAGATCCTAAATGAATTTCATATATATTTATCGGTTGCTCTAAACAGTTTACTTTATTTCTTTTATTTATCCATTTTCTATCACTCCACTTGAATTTTAATGGCTCATAAACTATAGAAGCATTGTTGGGCCTTACTTCACTTTGTATTGCATATGGATCAGATTTATATTCTCCTTTTATTCCATCCTTAGAAATAATACAATATTTATATTTAGTTCCTTGATTTATTCCTGGAAAGAATCCACTCCATATTCCGTTTTCACTTATTTTGCTAAGTTTAAATTCCTCTGAAATCTCAAAATTATTAAAATCTCCTACTACATATACTTCTTTAGCATTTGGTGCCCAAGTAGAAAATTGAACTCCCTTTTTTCTTTTTTCTGTTTTAATATGAGATCCCATTATATTGTATGCTTCATAATTCTTACCTTGATGAAATAAATATGTGTTAAAATTAGTTATTTCAGTTTTATCTACTTTTTTAACAATTCTTTTTGTAGAAGTTTTTTTACTTTCTACTTTACTTTCTGTCTTAATAGAATTTTTATCAGTAGTCTTAGTAGCTACAGGTTTGCTTTTTGTAGTTGAGCGTGTTCTTTTTTGTGTTGGTTCTTTTTTAACTTTATTAGTAACTTCCTTCACTACTACATCCTTTACTTTAGAAATGTTACTTTTTAAAGAAACTGCTTCTTCTCTAAGTTTGTCTTCTTTTTTATTTTGTACACCACTTGTCTTAATTTTATCTTTATTAGCAGTTGCTTTTTTCTTAACTTCAATAGGCTTTTCTTTTATTTTAGACTTAACCTCAGATTTCTTTATTGCTAAATCAGTAGCTTCTTTTGAATTTTTCGTACTCTTTACTGCAATTGTCTTTTCTGCTTCTACCTTAGCTTTTACTTTTGACCTACTTCTAGGTGAAGAAACTTTTTTTTCTACAGTATTTTCACTTGTTTCTTGCGATTCTATTTCTGTATCATTCTTAGATTCTTTTCTCATAAACTCTTACCCCCATAAATATACTATCCCTTTAAACTCTTAACCATTATAAAAATAAGTATTTTATACATAAAATTTTATATAATTTCATTTTATCAAATTTTATATTCTTTTTCCATATATTTAATTATTGTACTAGAATATCTCATATTCATAATTCTATTACTAATTGACTGTTTCCTTATAAAATTTAACCATTTTTTTACATATTAGTCAAGGCTGTATTTACAGTTTTTTACATATAAATTGTTACCTTAAAATTATTCATAGAATTTAATGATGATATAAATACTCTATATAATAAAAAATATACTTAACTAAAAAAAGAGAAAGATATAAATCTATCTTTCTCTTTTACTAAAATAAATTTGTTATAATTTTAATAAAAATAAAAAAAGATAGTTAAATAACTATCTTTTTAGCTTACCTCGCAACTTCCTACTCTGCCACACAGTCTCCCGTGCAGTACCATCGG
>ERZ1036424.619-NODE-619-length-11462-cov-3.811344_pt1 | contig 11462 bp, 9 predicted proteins | sample MGYA00514221_ERZ1036424 | MGnify/ENA primary metagenome ERZ1036424 (study PRJEB33795, sample SAMN09464939) | human gut metagenome | host: Homo sapiens | place: USA: Stanford, California | collected 2016-11 | study: EMG produced TPA metagenomics assembly of the...
CATAATTTTTTATTATTTGCCCTGTCTACTTGACAGGGAGCAGTTCAAAATCCAAAATTTAGATTTTCGTGGGTTTCATGGTGGAGGCGACTCATCGCCAGCCCTCCCCTAATCAAATACCTTTTCATTTCTGCAAATACTGATTTCTTTTTCTTTAATATATAATTCCATAATGAACTAATGCTTTATAAATACCACCATCAAATATATCATTTGTAACATACTCACTAATTTCCTTGACTTCATCGATTCCATTTCCCATTGCGATAGGATGTCCAGCTACTTTAAACATACAAACATCATTATGACCATCACCAAAGGCATAGCTATTTTCTTTATTAATCTTTAAAATTTCAAGTAATTCCACAATTGCTTTTCCTTTATCACAGCCAATTATTGTAGCATCTGCAGAGTTATGACCATAATGTTCATTAAATATGACTTGTTCTTTTAAATACTCTGAAATGTTCTTAAATTGTTCTTTAGTTTCAAAATGTACATCAAACATATGTGCCTTAATATCTTCTTCCTTGAAATCTTCAATAAAATATGGCTTTTCATAATCCATCTGCATATCAGCTAATTTATTGTGTTCAATTCCATAAGCATAACCAACATTTACTCCATTGAAATTGTACCCACAATTGAATTTTCTAAAGCTCTCTATGAAGTACTGAATCTCATCTTCTCTAAGTGGCTCATTAAGTAATATTTCATCATCATGTACAATATATCTTCCATTTGCACAAATGAAGCCATCTACATATTGTCCAAAATAATGTCTTGCATAAATATATGGTCTGCCTGTACAAATAAAAACATAATGACCTGCTTTTTTTAACTTTTTAAGTGCATCCTTTGTATCCTCTGGTATTACATTTTTATGAGCTAATGTGCCATCAATATCAAAGAAAAATATTTTTCTATCCATAACTACCTCCAAATTTATGTTTGTACTCTATGTCTTGTTTTTTTAATAATATCATAAAAAAAGGTGCTTCCTCTATAAGGAATAGCACCTTTTCCAAAATTCATAATTTATAATTTATCTACTAATTTTTAACTCTATAAAAATTATGATTGTCTAAATTGCCTGATTTCCTAGACTTATATACTACTAAGCATCTTTCTGATTCCACACAGTGTTTATATAGCCTCTTACAGAAATATTATAAAAAACACCATATATTATGGAATATATTATTACAACTAGGATGGCGTATACTAATATTGGCGAATCTGTCGTTATGGTATACATCATATTCTCATAGGTTTTAATCATAACAAATGTATATAGCATGGCTACTATAAATGGCAATAAAAATACAGCTCCTATTTGTCTTCGTACAGAATTTAATACCTCTTTTTTAGACATTCCTATCTTTCTTAGAATTTCATATCTTCTCATATCATCTCTAGCTTCCATAAGTTGTTTATAGAATATAATACTACCAGCTGCCATCAAAAATAAAATTCCTAGAAATACGCCAATAAAGATATATGCACCGTACATATTAAATAAAATCTGATGATATTCTAGATAAGATTTATCATGATTTTCAGCAGGTATAATGGTATTTAGCTTATCATATAATGTTGCTACTTCCAATTGATTATCAAATTTTATACCAGTATAACTACATTTTTCATATAAATTCTTTGAAGAAAAGAATTCTTTATAGTCATAATCTGATATAACAATTGTTGTTCTAGCATGTGCTGCTCCCATATATTTATACAATGAAACATCTGAAATTTTAAAATCTCTTATACCACTATCAGTATTTACATGTATACTTTCACCTTTTATATTGTCACTATAATCATGACCGTAATTTCCATCAAGAAAAAGACATTCTCCTGATTTCAAGTCATCCACAAAAATGGCACCCTTGTTACCATCTGATTCTATTGCCTTGGTACTTTTTACAATTGTCTCATAATCACTAAATTTTAAAATATCCAGTGAAAAATCTTCTCCTATATTAGATGTTACTTTCCCATATTCACTATTGGTGTCTACCTTGTAATTTTCAACATATGCACTTGTTGAAAGAACTGTAAAGTCAGTTACAGAATACAATTTTGCTGTATCATCTTTCTGAACTGTTTCTAACATATTAGCTTTTGTGGTTTCGTCTAGATTCTCACATAAATAAGAATATGGTGCATAGATTGGCATAGAATCTCCTAGTGCTTTATACATAGAAATGGTTGCACTCATTATTGTAACTGTAAAAGCACTTAATAATGCAATAACACAAAATATATTTGAGTTTGCTTTTATTCTATATACAATTTGTGATGTACTTATAAAGTTTCCTGTCTTATAGTAAAGATTGATATTCTGCTTACATTTTGTAAATATCCATATAATCATATTTTGGAATAGCAAATAAGTTCCAACTGTAAGCAAAGCACAAGCTACTAATGCTGGTTTAATCAGCTTCATTGCTCCATCATCACCATTAAAGTTTAAAAAGATTACATATGAAATAATTATCATAACAACAGATAAGATTGCTGATACTACTGAAAACTTAGGTGCTTTTTCTCCTTCTTTTTCAGCAGCTAATAATTCTATAAGTTTGCTTCTATATATAGTTCTTAACGAATATATTGCATTAAGTACAAACAGTAATAGAAAAACTGCTACAGTAAGAACCAAGGGTTCCCATGTCAAATGAAATACAATAGCATTTCCAGCCACACCACCTAACATTAGTTTATTTAATACCATAGCAAAAAAACGTGCAAAAATACTTCCTAATATAATTCCACTAATAATAGATCCTACTCCAACTAAGAATATTTCTGTAAAGAGTAGTTGTCCAATTTCTCTTTTTTTCATACCTAATAATGAATAAATCGCGATTTCCTTTTTCCTTGTTTTAATAAACAGAGAATTTGCATAGAAAACAAATACACTAGAAAACAAGAAAACAGCTACTGATGATATTTTAAATAAAATTCCTATCTTGCTCACTCCTGTACTACAATTAGCAAAATCTGGATTATAATATATAGAACAAAAAATATATAAAATTGCAGCTGCAAATGCAGTACTTAGAAAATATGTTACATAAGTATTTGCCTTCTTTTTTATATTATTCACTGCCATACTAAAGAAGCTCACAGTTATCACCTCCAAGCATAGCAAGTACTTTAAGTATCTCCTCAAAAAACTCTTTTCTGCTTCCATCACGCTCTATTTCTCTAAATATAGCTCCATCTTTAATAAACAAAATTCTTCTACAATAACTTGCTGTAAAAGCATCATGTGTAACTAAAAGAATTGTTGCATTGTTTCTCTCATTTAGATTACTTAAACATTGAAGTAACTCTGTGGCTGACTTTGAATCCAGTGCACCTGTTGGTTCATCTGCAAGAACTAACTGAGGATTACTAATCATTGCCCTTGCAGCAGAAGCTCTCTGACGTTGTCCTCCTGATACTTCATATGGATATTTATCTAGTAAATCTTTAATTCCAAGTTCTGCTACAATTAAATCTATTTTTTCTGCTATATCTTTTGGACTCTCTTTTGCTAAAACAAGTGGCAGCCCTATATTTTCACGAAATGTCATTGTATCTAACAAATAGTAATCTTGAAATATGAATCCTAGCTCTTCTCTACGGAAAGTTGCAAGTTCATCACTATTCATCATACTTATATCCTGATTTCCAATCTTCACACTTCCAGAAGTCGCTTCATCTAGAGTTGCTATTACATTAAGCAATGTAGACTTTCCAGCTCCTGAAGGCCCCATGATACCAACAAATTCACCCTTTTCTACTTTAAAGCTAATTTCATTCAATGCTTTAAATGTATTTTTACTATTCTTTGTGGAATATACTTTTTTCAGATTTTCCACTGTTAATACTGACATTTCCATCACTTCTTTCTCTTTTGATATTATGAGTATAGTAAAATCTAGGTTAATCTACCATCGATTTCTCTTACACTTCTGTCATAATATCTTACATTTTTGAAAGATTGATGTTGCCTAATAAATTTAATTCTTCTAATTATTTTTAGGCTACCAGCTATTAACTTATATACTTATATTAATCCCCAGTAACTTCTTTCACATATTCCCATGTGTTTCCCTGATCCTTTGATTCATACAAAGCTTTGGAACCTCCATTATAATCTCCATCGGATCCTTGTCCAATTAAAACTTCAAGATTTCCATCTTTGCTATAAGGCATTCCAGGCAAATCAAATGGCTCATAGGTTTCTCCATTATTTAAAGCTACTTTTATACTTTGAAAATCTACTTTTTTATAAGATAAGCCCCCATCCTCTGTTTTATATAAATCACCTCTGCTTCCTCCACTATGAGATAAGCATAAAAATCCAAGCTTTTCATTTAAAAAAGTTATTCCAGCTGCTACTCCTGTTTGTCCTAAAAACGGATCTTCATTTAGAACTTTCCATGTAGCACCACCATCAGCAGTTGTATTTAATGAATAAAACCTGCTTCCTGCTGCTGCATCAGTTACTTCTAACTTATAGCCAACTGTATCTGATAAATAAAATTCATCTATGCCATTACTTGATTTTCCACTTCTGTTTCCCTTATTATTTACTTTTTCAGAGCTGTTACTTTTATCATTTGCTGTTTCAGAGCTATTTACATTATTATTTACTGTTCCAGAACTATTTGTATTACCATTTTCATTATCATTTGAATTTAAAGAATCTGCCTTAATATTATTTAAATCATCTTGAAAAATATATCTAACAGGAGTATATATATCTTCTTTACCTGGTACATACACAGAAACAACATTTCCTATTATTTCTGAAGATAAATCTAAAGATGAATTTAAAGCCTCCTTAGTCTTTCCCTCTCCATTAATATAAACAATTCCATCTGTATTATATCCAAAGCTTCGTTTACCATAATAAAGTATTCCATATTTATTTTCATTCCACTTGCTTACCGTTTCTTTAAGTGGAATAACCTTCATTGTTGTAATTAATGGCTCTAATTTCTTATCTTCATTATAATCTGCATTTACATAACCATTTAAAATTACTGTTATGCTATCTGACTTACTTTTATCATAGCTAATTAAATAACTTTCATTTTTGCCTTTATCATCTTTTCCATATAAATAAGTATCAAAAGCTGTAATAACTCCATCTGAATCAAAATAAAGACTAAAGCCACTATCAGAAACATATAAATCATTAGGTAACTGAATTTTTTTATTAATATCTGTAAATATCCCCTCTATTCCATTTTCATATATATTGCTATCTTCAAAGCTTACAGTCTTTTTATTCTTTAAATCACTTAAAAACCATGAAAGCTTTCCATTATACTTTACTCCACTATTATATATTTTCACTCCATAAAATAATGTTATAAAAATCATAATAGCTATAGCTGTCCACTTCCATATAACTTTATAAGAAGATTTGTCCTTTTCAATTGACTTTAATTCTAAATTTTCATCAAATCCGTATTCATTTATAGTCTCTTGCTGAACATTTTTAGATCGTTTCATAATCCTAATAATAAATATTACAAGCCATGCTAAAAAGAATAGCATACAGCCAAGTAATATAATAATATTATTATGTATTCTCCCATATTTACATAAAGTATATAATTCATAAAAGAAAATTCCATATATAGCTATAAATATTGGATTGCAAAGCATTGATAGAAATAACTGACCTTTAGTAAATTTTTTGTATTTTCCCATTTCATTTTCCTTTCACTTTTCTTTTTCTATTATGACTTGTTGTACTAGTTAAAAATGGTATCCCCCATAAAATGGGATAAATACTTGTTTCATAGACCTAGAAAAATAGGAGTAAACTTCCTAGTATTGTACTATTTTTGTTTCACTAATTTTTTACTAGCACAATCTGTTAATATGTATAAATTATACAACAAATTTACAAAGAAAAATCAATGGGTAAGATTTACTTAAGAAATAAATATACCTTTATTACTTCACACTTTTAGCTATGTTTTAAATATTTTGGTGCATTTTCTACTGCTGTTTCAGTAAGTATGGTTGCAGAATTACGATTTAGTGGGAATACTCTTCCATGATAAATATAATAAATTAACATTGACCAATAAACCTCATAGCCACCTTCATCAAATTCTTCTTCTGTTGGTAAGTAGCCAGTACAGCCATTTGTATATCCACCTAAGTAAAATTTATCATTATTAATCTTATGAATAGCATTTAGTGCAAATTCGCACATTATTTCATTTGCAACTCCACAAAGGCATCCAGAGTTTAATGCAAAATACTGTATTTCTGTATTATCAACTTGTTCTTTAACACCAGCATCTATTAACCTTTGAACCTCTTTAAGCCAATTAGTTCCATCAATACCAGCTTCCTTTTTTGCCTCTTTAGCAATTTCTAAAGCTCTTTCATAAGTTGGAACCTCAGAATAAAAATCTTTATAAACTGAATATATCTCAAGATTTTTAACGCTCTTAGGTTCTATTGTGTTAATGACTTTATCTACATTTCTATAGACTTCTTCTGCCATATACTCAAGAGCTGTTTCAGATCTAATAAATTTTTCAGAATCTTGAGCATCTATAACAAAATCTAACTTGGAATTAAAATACTTAGGTGCAACATTACCTGATGCCCCTTGAGTAACCATAACATTACAATTATATTTTTCTTTTAAAAGCTCTCTTACAGTTCCAAAATAATCTGGAGAAATCATATAATTATCAGCTTTTAATACATTTCCATGAGCTGTTAATCTTAATAATAAAAGAAGTAACTCCCCACTATAAGCATCTACAACCTTTAAAATTCCTATTCTTCTATCAAGGTTATTAGCATCAATACTTATTTCACATATCCCACTTTTTCCATGACTATCATCACAATTACTTCTTCTATTTACACCTATATCTCCATAAGCATTATCCCAAGCTACTTTAATTGAAAACATATTTTTCATAGCTTTCTTAACAGCAGATTTTATTTGATTGCAAGCAAAACCGAAATACTCTGGTTCAGCTGTGTCATTAGGTGCAGAATGAGTATGAGAAAAACATAGCATCACATTTTCCTTTTTGATCAACAATATATCGCCAATATCACTTCTTAATAAATCAGCATGGCATTTTGAAAATCCAATATGGTCTATTGCTACAAGGCAATACCTTTTATCTTCAAACTGCCATACAGATACTTGTGCCATTAGTTTACTTAATACGCCTTTAGAAATCTCATCTTTACGACCAAATCCAACTGTCTCTACTGGTTTTTTAGGTGTTATATCAACTTCTTCATATCCTAATTTTGCAGTATTTATCTCATTAATTTTGTTATTTTCCATATTACCTTACCTCAATTAAATTTTATTTATATTTAAAGTTTATCAATCTAAAATTCTTTATTCAATCTACTAAATCTTTCGGTAAAGTTTAGTATAAAAAGTGGATGTCCAACTAAAAATAAAACCAGAATATATTATAATGAATTTTAAAATCCTAAAACAATATATTCTGGTAAAACTTTTAATTCAAATTATCTCTGCATATTTATTTTTTATATATAATTTTTCTAATAGCATAAATTGAAAGATAGTATTTTTCTGAAAGTTTATCTATGGAAACTCCCTTATTATACTCTTCTCTTATTTTTGAATTTCTTTCTTCTAATTCTTTTTGATAACCTGATAACTCTCCCCATTGTTTTTTCTGGCCTTCTTTTGCAGGTATATAAATATATCCACCTTGAATATAATCCTGCAATTCATTAACCAATCTATCTGGAAGTATCAAGTTTGCATTAACATATTTCATACTGCCCTACTCCTTGATTTTAATAGTCAAGTGGCAAAACCAGCATTATGTTCAAGCAACTTATAATTACTCCATGCAATTGTTGCTTACCTTATCTGGCTTTGCATGGAGCTAAAACAATAGCTAACTTTTTCTTATTTATACACATTAACTTCACCCTCTTTAACTAATTATACCATTTTCATATATGAATTATTATATTGGGAAATTAAAATATATTAATTTATCAGATTAGCTGTTGTGATAGTTAAAATACGTAAAAATTGCCAATGCAACTATGGTATACTTATTTAAGTGGACATGCTTTATAGTTGTATGTAAAACAATAGTAGAAATCTATTGGAGGGGGTAAATATGGATATAATGGTGCTATGGACAATAATAAACTTTGTAATTCTGTTTGGATTTATTGGATTAGGAATTTATGTAATAATATTATTGATAAAAGCTTTAAAGATATACATTAAGAAAAATTCATAATTATTTTAACATAATAAAATATCGCATTGTTCAGAATAAACTGCATCTTTCAAGTGATAGATTTTTGTTTTTTAATCTGTCTACTTTAAAGGGAGCATATTAGAAATGAATGTGCGATATTTTTTATTAAATTATTAGTTGTAAGGAAGTTATATCTTTCAGAAAGAATGATTTATTTAGCATACCCTTTTATATTAAATCACCTAAACTTATTCTTAGCTATAATTCCCTCAAAATTAATTTTGCTGCCTGCTCTGGTGTTATTTCACTTACATCAATTTTAGTGGTATCTAGTACATTATATTTTTCAATTCTTAGTATGCTTCTTTCTATAACATCTGCTGTTCTTACGCCACTTTTAACATCTTCCTTTAATCTTCTTTCCAATGGAGCTTTATCTGCTATTAGTGAAAATATTTTTACTGAAATACCATCTGTTTTTATCTTTGATAGAATTTCATCAATTATACTCTGTTCATCCATAACCCAGCAAAAAATAATATTTTCATAGGCTGAACAGGTCAAAAAGTTGTTTAAAAGAAAACAAATATTATCAATTACCATTGACTTTGTTTCTTCGTTAACTATAAATGGTTTCATATCCCAGCACCAGTCACCATCTAGAAAAACATTGTTAGGTAAAACTTTTTGTAACTCTCTTGATGTAGTTGTTTTTCCAACTCCCATTGTTCCGTTTACCATAATTAATCTTTTCATTATATACCTCCTATAATTGCTTCTACTTTATATTTCGTAGAATATACAGGTTTTATAACTGACTATATCTAATTAAAGTCTGAAACAAATTAATCCTTTATAATATTTAAACTTTCATAGTAACTTGCAAATAAATATGAACCATATATTACAATTACTATTATTGATGATATTAATATATTTTTAAATAAGCCTGCTGTTGATAGTTCAAGTATTACTTCATATAATATATTTGATACAAATATAGAATGGAATAAAGCCAGTACTAAAGGCATCATAAATAAAATTAACACTTGCACAAACATAGCTTTTTTCATGTGTTTTTTATTAACACCAAGTTTTCTCAAAATATTAAAACGTTGTTTATTTACTGCTAATTCTGAAATCTGTCCTAAAGCTAGTAATGCTCCAGCAGATATAATCAATATGACTCCTATATATATTGATATGAATGATGAGACTAAATTAACAGCTATTTTTTCTCCATCAATAACTAATTTTGATTCAAATCTTAAATCATAATTATTATGGTCTCTAAAGTTGTATAGTGCTTCTGAAAAGTTATTATCATATTCATTATTTGATTGAATATAACTAACATTCAAATAAGTTCTGATAGGATATAAATTATTTAATATATTATCTGAAACTATTACAGTCATTTGGCTTGAGGCAACATTGCTATTGTAATAAGCTAAATCAGAGTATATATTAGAGAAATTAAGTATATGACTGTTTATGTTTAAACTTGAGCCTCTACTGTCATTAATTAATTCTTCTATTATTTTTTTATTCTCAGGTGTATTGCCATTTAATGCAAACTCATTATTTTTAAGACTTATATTATCTAAACCTTGTTGTTTTCTTATATTGTTGTAATCTTCAACACTGATTATTGCTACTCTATAGTCGTCCTTATTATTAATATTTTTAGATAATTTACTTAAAGTCACATCTTTCAGTTCATATACTTTTACTTCATTAGAATTAGATATTAAATTACTATAAGGAAAATTACCTTTAAGAAAATCATCCTTTAAAGAAACATATTTTTTATTTAATAATGATTTATCATTGCTATATATACCATTTTCATAGAATGTATCTTCATCTTTATTTCTATAATTATATTTAACAACAGTGGCATCAAATGGAGTTAATCTATCTACATCACGTTTAAAATAGTCAGCAAATGACATACCAAAAGGAATTATAATTAAGGCTGAAAATATTACTAAGCAAATAATAGTAATAGATGAGCTCATAGTCTTAATACGAGTACTTATTTGACTGATTGTAAACATTGTTAAATTACTATAATATACTTTTTTACATTTTCTTATTTGTTTTAATATAAAATCAGATATTGATATAAAGAACAAATAAGTTCCAAATGATATTAATACTATACATATGCTGATTATTGTAATATTAGGTTCAAATAAAGATTTTATTAAAGCATATGATCCCACTATTAAAATAATAGATAAAATAAAAGTAATAAAGTTTTTTATTCCATTATCAGTAGTAGCAAAGTTCTCATTTTTTTTGTTTGAATTTATTAAATCAATTAATTTATATTTTTTTATATTTCTCTTATTAAATTTATTTACCAAAAATAAAACAAATACAAATAATGCTATTGTTTTTATTAATGCACTAATTGAAATAGAAAATCTAAACATTGAACTATCAAGATTTATCATTTTAAATGCAATTATACTAAGACCTTGTGATGCAAATATACCAAATATTAATCCAAAACCTAGGGAAATAAGTCCTATAATAACTGTTTCTTTAAACATCAGCTTATTTATGTCTCTTTTATCCATTCCCAATGTTATATATATTCCAAATTCCCTTTTACGCTTTTTCATAATGAAATTGTTAGAATAAGTTATTAAAAATCCAAAAATTAAACATATTATTATAGAAAATGCCCCTAATATGCCTCTTGACATATAAACATATGCATCAAGTAATCCATTCCCCATCATATTCGATAATATACTATCTATAGAATTAAAGCTGTATAAAAGTGCCGCTCCAAATGAGAGGGTTATAAAATAAATCATATAATCTTTCATACTCTTTTTTACATTATTTTTAGCAAGCTGTTTAAATGATTTATTAGAAATTTGAGATACATATTTCTTTTTTTTAGAAAACATGCTGATTATCACCTCCTAGAATAGATATTACTTTAATTATCTTATCAAAAAACTCTTTACGAGTGTCATTTCCACGTATTAATTCATTGAATATCTTACCATCTTTTATAAATAATATTCTTTTGCAGTAGCTAGCAGTAAAAGCATCATGAGTTACCATCAATATAGTTGCTTTTAATTCTTTATTTAAGATTTCAAGATTCTCTAAGAACATTCTTGCAGATTTTGAATCTAAAGCACCAGTAGGTTCATCTGCTAGAATTAAAGATGGATCTGTAATTAT
>ERZ1036424.622-NODE-622-length-11165-cov-13.724302_pt1 | contig 11165 bp, 9 predicted proteins | sample MGYA00514221_ERZ1036424 | MGnify/ENA primary metagenome ERZ1036424 (study PRJEB33795, sample SAMN09464939) | human gut metagenome | host: Homo sapiens | place: USA: Stanford, California | collected 2016-11 | study: EMG produced TPA metagenomics assembly of the...
TGTCCTTTCTCGAGCTTAGCTTTTCTTCAACCCACTACAGTTGACAAAGAGCCTCAAATAGTTGGAAACTGGGAACAAAACCAAAAAGCCTAGAAATCAATTCTAGACTTACAATTTTTTATTTTCCAAGGTAGTATTCAGAAACTACGTTCAATTTTTCGTCGAATTCGAATACCAATGGTGGGAAGTTAGGGATTTCCACGTCCATGATTTCGTCATCTGACAAACCTTTGATGTGTTTTACAAGGGCACGGATTGAGTTACCGTGAGCTCCTACGAATACGTTTTTACCATCTTTAAGAGCTGGAGCGATTTTATCTTCCCAGAATGGAAGGGCACGTTCCAAAGTCACTTTCAAGTTTTCAGCATCTGGAATAACTGAGTCGTCAAGTGAAGCGTAACGACGGTCTGTGTGAGCTGAGTGCTCATCATCACGATCCATGTTTGGAGGCAATACATCGTATGAACGACGCCAGATGTGAACTTGCTCATCACCAAATTGTTCAGCAGCTTCAGCTTTGTTTTTACCAGTCAAACCACCGTAGTGACGTTCATTCAAGCGCCATGATTTTTCAACTGGAACCCACAATTGATCAGAAGCTTCAAGAGCCAAGTTAGTTGTTTTAATCGCACGTTTCAATACTGAAGTGTAAGCTTGGTCAAATTCGATACCAGCTTCTTTGATCAATTTACCAGCGTCAATCGCTTGTTGTGTACCTTTTTCAGACAAATCAACATCAGCCCAACCAGTGAAAAGGTTAGCTTTGTTCCATTCAGACTCACCGTGGCGAGCAAAAACCAATTTTACCATTAGATGGATTCTCCTTTAAATTTTCCGAGGTTTTCCCTCGTTTATCTATTCTATTTTACACAATTTTTCACAAAAAAGCTAGTCAAAACCAAAAAGGAAAGGACTGTTTGAGACTTGAATTGCTTTAATCAAATATCAGCAAATGTTTAAAAAGAAATTTCCATTTCACCCTTGCTAGTCTCTTTACTTTTTGTTAGAATGATGTCAAAAAATAAAGAAGGTTAACATTATGCCACAACATCTCTTTAAAGAATTGGCTCAACTAGAGCAAGTAGAGGCTCTAGCTCTAGGAGGTTCACGGGCCGGACAACATTTTGATAAAGACTCTGATTATGATGTATATGTCTACCTCAGTGCCCCTCTCTCGCCAGACATACGAAAAGAAATCCTCAGTAAACACTGCTCCTATATGGAAATCGGTAATCAATTTTGGGAATTGGAGGATGATTGTGTTCTCAATAATGGTATCGAAATCGAGCTGATTTACCGCTCTTTGGACGAATTTGACAAAGATTTACAAGCCGTAGTTTTAGAGCACCAAGCCCAGAATTCTTACACTACTTGTATGTGGTACAATCTACTCAACAGTAGGATTATCTACGATCGATATGGTCACTATGCTGCTCTCCAGAAAAAATACAATCTTCCTTATCCAGCTGAACTGAAAAAGAATATCATAAACAAACAGTTCCTGCTCCTCGACCAAGCTATGCCAGCTTTTTCAAGACAAATCAAAAAAGCCCTCAAACGCCAAGATTTACTCAGCATCAATCACCGCACTAGTGAGTTTTTTGCCTCTTATTTTGATTTGCTCTTCGCCTTCAATGAGCAACTCCATCCAGGAGAAAAACGCATGCTCCAGTTCGCAAAAAATAATTGCTCTCATCTACCTCAAAATTTTGAAAACGATATTCAAGACTACTTTCAAAATCTCTACCAACTAGCTCACCAGCAGAAAACAGTCCTAACTTTGGAGCATCTCCTATCAAATCTTAAACACTTGATTGATGAATCCCTTTAGACTGCCAACAGATAAAAGCTCATGAAATCTACTTTTCAGATGATTCATGAGCTTTTTGAAATTCAACAATATATAGCGATGTAGAGTTAATTGAAACAAGAAAACGTCAATAAACTTCTAACATTATAAAAACGCATCATATCAGGTGTTCAAAAACGTGATACAATGCGTTTGATAGTCTATAAGATTAGTTATCTTTTCTTCTCAGATTGAGTTTTCCCTGGACTTTTCAACCTTACTTCTCTTCAAATCCTTCTGCGACTGCATCCGCAAAGTTTTCTTCTACGATGCTTGCACAGTGGTCACAGATGACTGCGTGGTAGCTACGTTCTGCTGTTGTTGGGTCGATACGACGGCAACGGTCACATACTTGGCCTGCAGCACGTTCAACTGTAAAGGCTACATCTTCGAAACTAACGGCAGATTCTGGAGCTGGTCCTTCTGCGATAGTCAATTCAGACACGATCAAAAGTTGAGCTACATTGCTGTTTACTGCTTCGAGTAGAGTTTTCACCACTTCATTTGGATAAACTGTCAAGTGAGCTTCAAGTGATTTACCGATTACTTTTGCATTACGAGCTTCTTCCAAGGCTTTTTGAGCTTGTCCACGGAAGTCCATGAAGGCTGCCCATGTATCCAAGATTTCTTCTTGGTTAGCAAAAGTTTCTGCTTCTGGCAATTCTGACAATTGAACGAAGTCTTCAGTTTCAAACTCAAGATATGACCAGATTTCTTCCGCAGTGTGAGGAAGGATTGGTGTCAAGAGTTTGGTGATTTTCACAAGAATATCATAGAAAACAGTCTGCATTTGACGACGTTCCAGTGATTTAGCACCTTCGATATAAACAACGTCCTTAGCAAAATCAAGGTAAAAGGCTGACAAGTCAACGTTGATAAAGTTCACCAAGGCCTTGTAAATTGTCAAGAATTCAAAGTTTGCGTAAGCATCACGAATCGTTTTCACAAGCTGGTTAAAGCGAATCGTCATGTACTTATCAACTGAACGTAGTTCTTCGTAAGCTACCGCATCCTCAGCTGGGTTAAAGTCAGATGTGTTAGCAATCAAGAAACGAAGAGTGTTACGGATCTTACGGTAAGTTTCAGAGACTTGGCTCAAGATATCCATAGAGATACGCACATCGTTGCTTGAGTCCACACTAGTTACCCATAGACGCAAGATTTCTGCACCAAATTGTTTTTCAACATCGCTTGGAGCAATGGTATTTCCAAGAGATTTAGACATCTTCTCACCTTTACCGTCAAGGGCAAAACCTTGTGACAAGATTTGTTTGTAAGGTGCTACACCATGGTTGGCAACAGATGTGATAAGTGATGAGTTGAACCATCCACGATACTGGTCAGAACCTTCTAGGTAAAGGTCTGCTGGGTAAGTCAACTCAGGACGGTTTACTACAACTCCATTCCATGATGAACCTGAGTCAAACCAAACGTCCATGATGTCTGTTTCTTTCTTGAACTCGCCATTTGGTGAACCTGGGTGGCTAAATCCTTCTGGCAAGAGGTCCTTAGCATCACGTTCCCACCAAATACTTGAACCATGTTCCTCAAAAAGTTGAGCCACATGTTCAATCGTTTCAGCTGTCATGATAGCTGTACCGTCTTCAGCATAGAAGATAGGAAGCGGAACACCCCAAGCACGTTGACGAGAGATAACCCAGTCGCCACGGTCACGGATCATATTGTAAAGACGAACTTTACCCCATTCTGAGTGGAATTTCACTTTTTCAATTTCGTTCAAGATTTCTTGACGGAATTTAGAAACTGAGGCAAACCATTGTGGAACCGCACGCCAGATGATTGGTTTCTTCGTACGCCAGTCAAATGGGTATGAGTGAGAGATTTCTTCTTGGGCAAGAAGGAGGTTACCAAGTTTTTCGATAACAGTTGGAACAACCTTGTCGTAGAATTGGCCTTCAAACTCAGCACCAGCATTAACCATCATGATACCACGTTCGTCAACAGTGACTGCGACTTCAAGACCATTAGCAATACCAACATTGTAGTCGTCCTCACCAAAACCAGGGGCTGTATGGACAATACCTGTACCAGAGTCAGTTGTAACATGGTCACCAAGGATAACGAGCTCATCTACAGCTGTATCCCATGGGTGTTCTGTTACGATGTGGTTCAATTCTTGACCACGATAAGTTGCCAATACTTGAACATCAGCCCAACCAAACTTCTCAGACAAGCTGTTCAACAATTCAGCAGCAACCACAAACTTACGAGTTTCACCAGCAGGTTGAACCAAAACGTAGTCAATATCCGCACCAACAGTCAAACCACGAGAAGCAGTGATAGTAAATGGAGTTGTTGTCCAAACAACGATGTAAGTATCAGTGTCTAGGACACCTTTGCCATCTTTTACCTTATTGGCATAGTAAAGGGAAGTTGAAAGCAAGTCATGGTATTCAATCTCCGCTTCCGCAAGGGCAGACTCAGATGACCATGACCAGTAAACTGGCTTGGCACCACGATAGATATAACCCTTGTTAGCCATCTCACCGAAGACACGGATTTGGGCCGCTTCATAGTCAGGAGTCAAAGTCACATATGGATTTTCCCAGTCACCAGAAACACCCAAACGTTTGAAGTCTTCACGTTGTTTATCTACTTGAGAAAGAGCATATTCACGGCAAAGTTTCAAGTACTCAATCAAGTCCATTTCTTTACGTTTGACACCTTGTTTTGCCAAAACTTGCTCGATTGGCAGACCATGAGTGTCCCAACCCGGGATAAATGGTGCGTAAAAACCTGACATTGATTTTGAACGAACAATGATATCTTTTGAAATCTTGTTCATAGCGTGTCCAACGTGGATATTTCCGTTAGCGTATGGAGGGCCATCATGCAAGGTGAAATGAGGTTTTCCTTGGTTCAATTCTTGACGACGTTGATAAAGTTTTGCATCTTCCCATTCCTTTTGCCAAACTGGCTCTTTGGTAGGAAGGCCTGCACGCATTGGGAAAGTTGTTTTCCCAAGATTAAGGGTATCTTTGAGTTTCATGGTATCTCCTTTATAAATAATAACAAATTAAAAACCACGACTGCCAAAAAGGACGAAAATCGTGGTACCACCTTTATTCGAAAAAAGACTCAGCTTTTTTCCTCTTCTCCCGTAACGTGGGGAACGTCAAATCTTACTAGCTTCAGACTTGAGTTTTTGAGAGGATAATCTTATCAATAGGGATTACAGGACTCACACCATCTCCTGCTCGCTGGAAATATAAGGATAAAATATTGTTCTCACATCGTTTCTTATAAAATTGTAACGGATTCTTGCGGTGCCTCAAATCCTGGTGCTGAACCAACAGTTTCTGTAGCTGGTGTTGGGCCTGAGTAATGACTTGGGGCTACTTCTGGCTCTTCATACATCGGACCAACTGGATGAGCAGAATCTTCTTCCATCTGAGGAGTCGGATCTTCCACTTCCTGTTTAGACTGAGCTTCAAATTCAGCCAATTCTCTATTACCTGCCTCGATACGTGCTTGCAATTCCATTATTTCTTCTTGTGAAAATTGACGTGTCATATCAATGGGTTCTTCCTCACTTAGAGTAGGAATCGGTTCCCCAAGTACTTCACTAACAACTTCTTTAAAGGCTTCATCACTGGTTTGAAGATAAGTAGCTGTTGGACGAAGAATATCTTCCCAATCTGAAGATTCAACAATAGCCAACTGACTCTCAATTGTTGATTTAAGACGTTGATGGAAGACACGACTCTTGTTCTTCAATTCTTCAGTTTCAACAGCAACTTTCTTAGCATTATCTGTTGCTTGACGAAGAATCTCGTTTGCCTTATATTTAGCTTCTTCCAATAATCGATGTGCATCCTGTTCAGCTTGATGAATAATATTATTTGAACGATCGTGTGCTGTCTGTTTTACTCTCTCAGCTGTATCTTGAGCAATCAATACCGACTGGCTCAATGAATCTTTCATCTCATCAAAGTAAGACAAACGCTCTTCCAAACTTTTAATATGTAAATCCTTATCATGATTAGAACGAACCAAATCTTCATAATCACGAACTACAATATCTAAAAATTCATCTACTTCTTCTGGATCAAAACCTCTGAAGCGTGTGCTAAAGGTTTTATCTTTGATTTCTAACGATGTAATTGGCATATTTTTCCTCACTTACTTAATAATAACTGGACTGTTATTTTTTTCTTCTCTTTTTTAGTTTGTCCCTTATCTTGAAGCAACCTCAAGCGTCCAAATTTTCTCACACTAATCAAGTCTCCAACTTGAACGGTATAATCTAATTTATCTACTATATGATAATTTACTTGGACAAGTTTCTTTTCAACCAACTGGTTTGCTTGACTTCTAGATAGTTTTAAAACGCTTGATAAAAGGACATCTAATCTAAAGCTAGACACGCATAAATCTATCTCTCGATACTGTTCTAACTTATCTATTTTATCGGTGAAAGGACGTTCCTCCAGCGAAACGGGTATACGACCAATTTTCTTTAATCCATCTTGGAAGAGAAGAATAAATTGCTGATTAATCATAATCTGCGCCCGTTCATCATCTACTAGGATATCTCCAAAAAGTTTCCGTTCAATCCCTAATTGATTGATGACTGTTCCTAAAATTTTAGCATGCGTTAAATTTTCAAATTTATTGGAATACACAATTTCCTGGAGAGACATTTCAAAATCTGAAAACTCAGGTTGGAAATAGTCTGGATATAGTAAGACCCGAACATACTCACTCAATACAAATTCCCCACTACTACTACAAGAAAGGCCATAGGTTTTGGCTAAAATTTTTAATATCTTCTCTTGATGAGGATTGATAAAAGGAGTTAAAAAAGGCGCGTAGCTATCTTCCACCTTCTTGATCCATTCCATTCCCTTGTCAAGAAATGGACGATCTTCTATAGAAAAATGCTGGTAAATACCTCTATTCATATTATCATTGCAAGAAAACGCACTAAATTTTCCCCTAAAAATCGAACCAAAACAATCGCAACCCAAACAGATAAATCAAGACCCGCTATCTGTAAAGGCAAGCGTTGCAAGGGAGAAAGCACTGGCTTTACCAATGCTACAATCCAACGACCTAAACTTGATTCATAGGCACCTGGAAACCAAGACATGACAGCAAAGGCTACCAAAATCAGGGAGTAAATATCTACTGCGTTATAAATCATACGAATTAAAAAAATCATTATCGTACTCTATTTCGTCTCATATCAAAATCAAACTCACCTTGTTGATCTTCATCCGGTAAACGAATATCTTCAATATTCACAATAACATTCACTGGTGTCAACAAATACATGGTAGAAGCTACCTTTTTCAAATTTCCAGCTAGAACATGGCAAGCTCCATCCAGATAATCTAAACAACGACGAGCTTGCACTTCAGTCATATATTGAAAATCAATCAAAATACTTTCATTTCCTGCTAATAAATCAACAATTTCTATCGCATCTTCATATTTTCTAGGATAACGAACATCGATTGTTACTTTTTCAGTAGAATGCTGACTTTGCTTGGCTAACTCTTGTTGACGTGCATGCAGTCTAGTAATATTATTTTCTTTTGTACTATTTGTGCGTGGTGTTTGATTTGTTGAAAGAGCCGTGTCCTGTGTAGAATTTACTGGAGTTAAAATAGGCTCATCTCGTTTTTCATTAGGGAGACTTAAATCCTCATCCTCCGTAAAATAATCTATAAATCTATCGAATCTATCTTTTAAAGACATGGTTCTCTCCTACTTAAAAAATGCTGTACCTATACGAACAAAGGTGGAACCGAATTGAATCGCTTCTTTATAATCACGACTCATTCCCATACTTAACTCTGTCATAGGCATATTTGGAATTTGTTTTTCTTGGATTTCTTTTTGTAAATCTTGGGTCGCCTTGAAAATTTCTTTCAACTGCTCACTGCTAGCCTCAAAAGGTGCCATGGTCATTAAACCAACATATTCAATCTTATCTAGTTTGGCTAACTCTGGCAAGATTTCCAGCAGTTCCTCTCTCGAAAAGCCGTGTTTACTTTCTTCTTTAGAAATATTTACCTGAAGGAAACACTTGATGACTCGGTCACTTCTTTTTTGAATTTCCTCTGCTAGCTTTACTGAGTCCAATGCATGGAAATAATCAACGTATTGAATGACATCTTTCACCTTACGTCTTTGCAAGGTACCAATCAAATGCCAAGTCACATCTCGATCTTTTAAAGCTTGATATTTCTCTAGAAACTTATCTACACGATTTTCACCGATATGATGAACCCCTAGCGGAAGCAAAGCTTCCGCTGTCGGTACATCTACATACTTGGTAACTGCAATGACAGAGACTGAGCCACTCTCGCGATGAGCACTCAAACTTGCTTCTGCAACTTCTCGAAAAACACGTTCTGTATTTTCTTTTACATTCATTTACTTAACGATTTTTGAAAAATGGAGGTGTATCCAACTCATCTTCATCTTGTGAATTTGGAATTTCAAAACGTTCTACCGGTGACACTACTGAATCAGTCGGACGAACAATTGTCTCGCGACGTAAATCCCAATCACCAAAAGCGGATCCTTGAGCTTGTTCCGAGCGACGTTGATTTTGTTTTGGCAATTCAGCCGTTTCTGCCATATCAAAATGACGATCAAATCCATGTGAATGAGCTGGTCTCACTGTCTCACGGTAGTTGGCAGTAGGTCTAGCTTGTGGAGCCACAACCTTCTCTACACGTTCTTGACGAACACCCGTTGCGACAACTGTTACACGAATTTCATCACGCATACTTTCATCAATTGAAGTACCGAGCCAGATGTTCACTCCTTGACCTGCTGCCTGGTTCACAATTTGTGAAGCCTCTTCTGCCTCAATCAAGGTTAAATCAAGACCACCAGTAACGTTGACGATAACATCTTCTGCTCCATCAATTGTTGTTTCAAGAAGTGGTGAGTAGATTGCCTTACGAGCTGCTTCAACAACACGCTCTTCTCCACTACCGATACCAATACCCATGAGGGCATTGCCTTTGTTTGCCATTACCGTTTTCACATCGGCAAAGTCAAGGTTAATCAATCCTGGATTGGTAATCAAATCGGTAATTCCTTGCACACCTTGACGAAGAACATTATCCGCTTCGCTAAGAGCTTCCAAAAGCGGTGTTTTCTTATCAACAATTTCAAGCAAGTTGTTGTTTGAGATAATCAATAGAGTATCTACATGCTCACGAAGTTGATTGATTCCTTCTACAGCAAATTGTCCACGCTTGCTTCCTTCAAAACCAAACGGACGTGTTACAACACCAACTGTAAGAGCACCTAAATCTTTGGCGATACGGGCAATAACAGGAGCAGCTCCAGTTCCAGATCCTCCTCCCATACCAGCAGTGATGAAGACCATATCTGCACCACTGATAGCTTCAGTCAGTGTTTCTTCGCTTTCTTCAGCAGCCTTACGACCAACCTCAGGTTGACCCCCAGCACCTAAACCACGAGTCAATTTAGGTCCCAACTGAATAACAGTCTCAGCTTTTGTACTACTCAAGGCTTGCACATCGGTATTTGCTGCGATAAATTCTACGCCTGTAACACCTTCGTCGACCATACGGTTGATGGCATTGCCACCACCTCCACCGACACCAATTACTTTAATCACTGCGCCTTGGGCAGCAGCTGTATCAAATGAAAATGTCATAATTTATTTTTCCTCTTTATTCGTCAAACATGCTTCCGATCAAGCCACGGAAACGATCTGCTAATTTCGGTTTATTTTGTGAAGTCTGTTGGAAATCTGCAATTTGTTCTGCAGGAGCTACAGGTTCTACTTCTGGAGCAGGGGTTGGTTGAACAGTAGTTGATTGGACAAACTGAGCTGTTTTCTGAATCATACCCCCAAAACCAAGCGGTTGTTGGAATAGTCCTTCATCACCCTTGACTGATCGCTGAGCCAAGAGATGTACTTCTGTCAATTGTCCCGCAAATTCTGACAAGCTAATCACATGAGCAAAGGCTGGATTACGAATCCCAACTTGATTAGGAACATAAAGCTTGACACGAACACCAAAAACTTCTTGAGCAAGCTCCACAATACCAGGTAAAATAGCCGTTCCACCAATCAAAACAATGCCACCAGGAAGATCCAATAAATGTCTTCTGTCTAAGTCTTGTTTGATTTGTTCAAAAATATGCTTAATACGTGCAGAAATAATTTCTGACAAGTAATTTTCTGTCACTTCAACAGGTTCTACTTCCCCAATAACCTCTACTTGGAAGGTTTCTTTACTTGCAATAGGAGGATAAGCCTCTCCATAGTTTAATTTTAAACCTTCGGCTAGTTTCTGTGATGTCTTCAAGACTTTAGAGATATCCTTAGTTACATAATCTCCGCCTTCTTGGAGAATATTGGTAAACTGGAGTTCTTGGTTACGGATTGTAGCGACAGTCGTTTGACCTGCCCCCATATCAATCACTGTAGCACCAAATTCACGCTCACCTTCGTTCAAAACTGATTGAACCATTGCTAGTGGTGAAATGATAACATTTTCAACCTGAACACCTGCACGCTCAACCGTCTTACGCAAATTGTGCAAGATAGTACGAGGGCCTGTATAAAGCAAACCACGCATTTCCAGGCGAACCCCCATCATACCACGTGGATCACGAATCCCTTGAAAGCCATCAACAATAAATTCCTCAGGGATGAATGTGATAACCTCACGATCAGGTGTCATACTCTTAGTCAAGGCTGATTTGACAACATTTTCGACATCTTGATCCATAATTTCCTTGGTATCAGATGTTACTGGAATCATTCCTTGAGTTGGTTCTACCTGTAAAAGATTAGCTGGCAAACCAACATTCACCGATTTAATTGAAATGCCTGCTTTTTCTTCAGCTTGGGAAATTGCCGATTTGATAGCAGTTGCTGCTGCATCAATATCAACAATAATTCCATCCTTTACACCTTTACTTTTGGCATTACTCACACCAATTACATTTAATTCACCATTTCTCTGCTCGGCTACAAGCACCTTGACAGAGCTTGTTCCAATATCTAGACCTGTAAAAAAGCCTTCTCTAGCCATTACATCGCATCCTCTCTATCTTCCAAGTTTCTAACTTCGTAATATTCAATAGCTAAACGTGGGCATAGCTATTCACAGAATATTATAACACAAAAAATCTCATCGTGCTCAGTTTTTTCCTAAATTTACTAGCCAATTTTTTTGTTTTTCTGTTCAGAAATTCATTCACTGTAAACTTTGTCAACAATCTGTCTATTGTACAAAAAAGAGGCTCTATAATATTTGTAGTGGGTAAATCCCCTATGGATATTATGGA
>ERZ1036424.623-NODE-623-length-11127-cov-4.699512_pt1 | contig 11127 bp, 6 predicted proteins | sample MGYA00514221_ERZ1036424 | MGnify/ENA primary metagenome ERZ1036424 (study PRJEB33795, sample SAMN09464939) | human gut metagenome | host: Homo sapiens | place: USA: Stanford, California | collected 2016-11 | study: EMG produced TPA metagenomics assembly of the...
AAGCATATATTTTACCAAATCCACCAACATTAATAGTTCCAAAGGTTTCAATACCATGTTCTATTTCTAATCTTAATTTGTGTGCTTTTTCTTTTAAAACAGTATCTGTATATATTTCATCAGATATTTCTTCAATATATTTTAAAGCAACTGATGCAAACATATTAGCTGGAATTAAATATCCATAATTACAAGCATCATCGCTAGGTCTGAAGCCAGACCAAGTCATACCAGTATAAGTAACAGGATTTCCAAGACCATTATTACATAAGGTATCAGTAGGGGAACAATTTAAACGCTGAAAAGAATAATCAGATTTTTCAAAGTGATATTGTTCAATATTCCATAAATCGACTATTATATTTAAAACCTCATGTATTTCATTATTAAAAAATGAAGAATCATGAGTTTCCTTCCAATATTTATACATGAGCCTTACTGGATAACATAAGGAGTCAATTTCATACTTTCTTTCCCAGACCCATGGGCTGTCCTTTGTTATATCATTATCCCATTTTTGACCATTAGCTTCTTTGTTAAATGCATTTGCATAGGGGTCAATTAATATACATTTCATTTGCCTGCTTATTAAACCTGTAAATAAAGCTTTTAATTCCACATTATCATTAACAAAAGGCAGATAGTGTTCAATTTGAGAGGTAGAATCTCTAAGCCACATGGCAGGTATGTCTCCTGTTATTACAAAAGTATCATCTTCATCAATGATTACAGTAGTTTCAATAGTATTAATGAAGCAGTTATAAAATATTGATTTTAGTTTTTTATCTTCTATTTTATTAGAAAGTTCAAGTCCAATAGATTTTAAGATATACTTAATTGTATCCAATTTTGTATTCATAATAACCTCCAAAATATATAATTTTCATGTCTTGTGCTAGTTTAACTATTGCAACTAGTTTTTGCAGCTGATACCTCAAGTTCCTCAAGCAAAGATTTATTAGAAAAGCTCATTAAGAATGCTAATATACTAGAAATAAATAATATTACTGTTCCTGGATTAAATTCAAATAGAATTAGAGGAATAATAATTATTATGGCATTGCTTAAAGTAAGTATTGGTCTAGTAAAAGTTAAAATAATAGATGATTTTATAAGGTCAAAGCTTTTCATAGAAAATCTACTTATTAATAGATAAATATATGGTGTTACAAGGAACAAAATTATTAGAAATGAAGTAAATAAAAAGATGAATGGTTTACCATTTTGTACACTAGAAAAGAATTTAATATTTGTATATAAAATAAATACTAATGCTAATTCTCCACACCAAAGTAAGAAAGATTGTTTAAAGTTTATTTTTAAGCCATTAAATAAATCTTTAAATAAATTTAAATCTTTATATTTTATTATTTTTCCCATACAGTAGATCAATACTGTTAGTGAAGGGGCAAAAGGAATTAAACATAAAAGAAATAGAGGAAAATATTCACTTATATGATTTATTCCTACTGATAATATAAAAAATATTAATGGTAAATTAAATACCATAAACAATATGTTTAGTAATAGAAACCAAAAGATATAATTGAAAATATCAAGTAATTTTTCTACATTAAAAATTTCCTTCATAATAAAATACACTCTCCCTTGTAATTGTTTACCTTAAGATGCTTATAGTATAGTTTAAATATATAGTAAATTCAAAGCTTAAAAGGATAATTTTAATTTATTCTTAAATTTGTCCACTAAATCAATAAATTCGCACCTATAAAAAACTTTTAATGAAAACTTTATTATGATTTAATATAAAAGAAAAGGAGTGTGTATAATATTTTATTTAATCGATTTCAAGATTATTTTATGAAAGAATAGGATGATTTTTATGAAGATAAAAAAATCAAAAGTATATAATAAGCTTTTAATAGTTAATACATTAATAATAGTTTTTTTAATTGGTAGTTTTGATATTTATTTTTGGGGGAAGATATCTGAAAGTAAAAGAGAAAATGTGCTTTCAGTCAATGACAGAATAATATATGATGTAAATGATGAATTAAGAAGTTTTGAACTATCAGCAAATTCAGTAGTAAATAATATGTATAGGGATTATGAATTTATTTCAGATGTAACAGATTTTTTAAATACAAATAAAGTTGATTATTTAAAGACTAAGCTAGATAAATTCACAATAAGTGATAAGAGCTATTATAAGGGAATAGAGTATTTCACAAAGTCTTCTTTCGAAACTAATAAATCTTTAAGCTGTATTGAATTTGTTAGTTACAAACAGAATGAAAGCAATTCCTTTAATAGAAGAAATCAAATAAGTACAAAGAAATTAGATAGTATTGAAGAATATAAAAATTCTAAAAACGTAATAATTAATAAGGAAAATGATTCCATAGCATATGTTAAGGAAATAAGAAATCCTATGACTTTAGATATAGAAGGAAATATAATACTTACATATGACTTAAATCAAATAGAAAAAATCATAGATAAGTATGATAAAAATTATGAAGTAAATCTTTTAGGTGAAAATGGAGAGATTAAATATAATTCAAATAATAATTATGAAGAAGATTTTTATAATGGATTTAAAGCACTATCAATAGGAAAAAGACAAAAGAGTTTAGATGGGAAGTATTATATAAACACTATGGTAAACAATGAAGTTACTATATTGGGGCAATCAAAAAAAGAGTATGTAAATAAGCTATCAATAGGTTTTTATTTATCTTTAATTCTTATTAATATCTTTATACTCATAGTAGGAGAATTTTTATTATATAGTAGATTTAAGAAGTTAAATCATAGGCTAAATCTAATTCTAGTTGCTATGGATGAAGTAAAAAGTGGAAATATTAATATATCTATTCCAATTGGAAATGAGCAGGATGAAATTAATTTTATCTCTCAAAATTTTAATGAAATGTGTAAAAGGTTAGATGAATACATAACTAAAAGCTATCTGGCTGAGTTAAAGGAAAAAGAGGCACAAATAAATCAAAAGAAAGCAGAAATGATGGCGCTGCAAAGTCAAATAAATCCACATTTTTTATATAACACCTTAGAATCTATTAGAATGAAGGCAATCTGTAATGGAGATAAAGAAGTTGGGAAAATGATATATATATTAGCGTTCTTATTTAGAAGCCAGCTTAAAGAAAAAAATATAATATCAATTAAAAGTGAGCTTGAATATTGTAAAAAATATTTAGAAATATTTAAATTTAGATATGAAGATAAATTTAATTTTTCAATAAACTGTGAAGATAAAATTTTAGAAAAGCAGATAATAAAATTTACAATTCAACCACTTATAGAAAATTATTTTGTTCATGGCATAAGACTTGAAAATAAAGATAATGAAATTTCTATAAATATATTTAAAAATGAAGATGTAATAAATATAGTGATTACAGATAATGGAAGAGGCATAGAAAAGGATAAATTAGAAGAATTAAATACTCTTTTAGCTGAAAGAAATATATCAGGAAAATCAATAGGAATTACAAATGCAAATGAAAGAATAGCAATAGAATATGGAGAATCCTATGGGATAAAATTAGAGGAAAATATTGAAATAGGTACAAAAATAATAGTTAGAATACCATGTAAGGAGGTTCTTTAAATGTATAAAGTTATGTTAGTCGATGATGAAAAATTGATTTTGCAAGGAATACTAAGCATTCTTGAATGGGACAAGCTTGATCTTAAAGTAGTTCATTTAGCAGAAAATGGACTTGAGGCTTTAGAAAAATTCAAGAAAGAACCAGTTGATATTGTTATTACGGATATAAATATGCCTAGTTTAACAGGATTAGAATTATTAAAAGAACTTAAAGAAATAAATACAAAAGTAAAGTTTATAATATTAAGTGGATATGATGATTTTTCATATGCTAAAACAGCCATAAAATATGGAGTAGAAAATTACATATTAAAGCCAATAAATGAAGAAGAATTGGAAGAAGCATTAATTGAAATAAGAGATAAGCTATATGAATATAAGAAAAAAGAAGAAAGTATTTTTGATAAGAATAGAATACTTATGAGATTTTTAGAGGGAAATTTAAGTAAAGAGGATTTAGAAGAATTTGAAGATATTTTAAACATAAGCTTTAGTGATAAGCACTATATAGCGAGTAATATACTTATAAAAAAGAAAGAGTGGAAGCAAGTAAACGATATAATAAAAGTAATTAAGGGTAATACTACAGAAGGATATGAGTTAATATTTAAATTTAATGGAGATGTAATTTTAATAAATTCATGGAGCAGAGAGGAAAGTAAAGAAGATATTGTAAACTATTATGAAAAAATAAATTGTAAATTAAAAGAGTCAATTAAAGAAGAAATATTCATAGCTATAGGAGATACAGTTGACGAATTGGAAAAAATAAAAGAAAGTTATTTTTCTTCAAATGAAATAAAAAAGTATGTCTTAACTAAAGGATATGGAGTATGTATATCTAAGGAGGACATTATAGAAATTAAAGAAGAAGCTAGAAATTTTTCAAAAGAAATAGAAAATTTAAATAAATTGATTTTAGAAAAAGATATTCAGATGATACAAGATTATATAGAAAATACATTTAATGATGAAAAACTAAATCCTAAAAATATATATGATTTATCAATAAAAATATTATTGCTTATTGATGAAATTTCAGAAGAATTTAAATATGGAAAGAATCATATTGGAGATAATTTAAGCAATGTCATAATAGAGCTTTGTAATGAAAGTGATAGGGAAAACATAAAGACATTTTTACTTAGCAATATATATGAATTAACTAAATTTATGAATTTGAATAACATAAAATATAGCCCAGTTGTTCAGCAAATAGTTAATTATGTTAATTCAAATTATTATGAAGAATTAAGCTTAAAGACTTTATCACAAAAATATAATATAAACAGTTCTTATTTAGGTCAAATATTTAATAAAGAAATCGGATATTCATTTTCTGAATATATGAATAAAGTTAAAAACATGAAAGCTAAGGAACTTATATTAAATACTAATATGAAAATAAATGATATAGCAAAAGAAGTGGGATATTTTGATACAAGCTATTTCTATAGGAAATTTAAAAAATACTATGGAGTGTCCCCATCTACCTTAAGAGAGATAAAACAATATTAAAATTGAAAGCTTGAATTAGTTTAAATAGTTAAAACAAAAAAATAGGATAAATAATTTTTTTATAAAATTAAAGAATGCACTATTTTATTAGACAGAAAATTTAGAGTTTTTCTGCTTAATAAAATAGTGCATTTTAATAATATTCGAATTTAAAAAAATTATATCTAAGGTTTAACTATATTCATATTAGACTGATTAGAAAAAATACTTTAAACATTGAATTTATACAGTAAATCTAAAGTTATTCAACTTTAAGGGAAGACATACATTATGATATATTTTAAATATGATAAACGATTACAGAGGAAGGGGATTACAACATGGAGGAAAAGTTAGCTGTTAAGGATATACATAAAAAGTCAAAACTAAAAAAGTTTAAGGAAAATAGAGAACTTTTATTTTTAACATTGCCTGGAGCAATTTGGTTTTTAGTATTTGCATATCTACCTATGTTTGGAGTTATTATAGCATTTAAGGATTGGAAAGTAGAAGGGGGATTCATAGAAAGCTTAATCAAAAGCAAATGGGTCGGACTAGATAATTTTAAATTCTTATTTCAAAGTAGTGATGCATGGCTTATTACTAGAAATACAATAGCTTATAATTTAGTTTTTATAGTATTAGGAATTGTGATTCCAGTAAGCTTAGCAATATTATTAAAAGAAATTTTAAATAAAAGATTATCTAAGTTTTATCAAACATCTATGTTTTTACCATATTTTCTATCTTGGGTTGTAGTAAGTTATTGTCTATATGCTTTCTTAAGTCCAACACAAGGATATGTAAATGGAATATTAAATTCAATGGGAGTAGATGGAATCTCATGGTATACAGAGTCTAAATACTGGCCTTATATAATAATTCTTATGAGTCAATGGAAGGGCATTGGGTATGGGACAGTAGTTTATTTGGCGTCAATATGTGGAATAGATAAAACTTATTATGAAGCAGCAATGATTGACGGAGCTAGTAAATGGCAACAAATAAAAAATATTACTATTCCATTATTAAAGCCAGTATTAATAATAATGTTTATCACATCAATTGGAGGAATGTTTAGATCAGACTTTGGATTATTCTATCAATTACCTAAAAATTCAGGAGCACTATATCCAGTAACTAATGTTATAGATACTTATGTATATAGAGGTCTTATGAATCTTGGAAATATAGGAATGAGTTCAGCAGCGGGATTATATCAATCTTTTGTAGGTCTTGTACTTATACTTATAACTAATGGAATTGTAAGAAAAGTAGATAATGAAAATGCATTTTTCTAAAAGTAAGGACGGTGAAAAATATGTTAGATAAATTAAAGAAAAATATAGATGAAATAAGAGAAGAGAAGAAACAACAAAAAAAAGAAAGACAGCAAGAAGAGGCTCAAAGTAATAAATTTAATTCTATAAAAAAGAGTACAAACTTTGGACTGAACATACTTTTTGGAATACTTGCAGCGGCATGTATAATTCCATTTATATTCGTAACAATAATTTCTTTTACAAATGAAGAATATCTTAAATTAAATGGATATACATTTTTTCCGAAGGAATTAAGTTTAGATGCTTATAAATATATATTTTCATCTGGTAGCACTATACTAAGGTCTTATGGAATAACAATTATTGTAACAATAGCTGGAACAGTATTAGGATTACTTATAATGTCAATGTATGCTTATGCACTATCAAGAAGAAATTTTGCATACAAAGGACTTTTTACAAAATTAATCTTTATACCAATGTTATTTTCAGGTGGTATGGTATCTACATATCTAGTGGTAACAAGGTTTTTAGGTTTAAAAAATACTTTATTAGCTTTAATTCTACCTATGTGTGTTAGTTCCTTTAATATAATAATACTTAGGACTTTTTTTAAGACTACAGTTCCTGAAGCTGTTTTAGAATCAGCAAAAATAGATGGAGCATCAGAGTGGAGAACTTTCTTAAAGATAGTTTTACCTATATCAATACCAGGAATAGCTACTGTAGGATTGTTCTTAACACTTGGATATTGGAATGACTGGTTTAATGCTATGCTATATATCGACAAAAGCTCTTTAATGCCTCTTCAATATCTACTTATTAGATTAGAAACTTCTATGGAGTTTTTATCAAACAATGCAGCAGTACTTGGTACAAATGCAGTAACAGCAGCGGCAAACATGCCTAAAGAAACAGCTAAAATGGCAATAGTAGTAATAACAACATTACCAATTATAATTGCTTATCCATTTTTCCAAAGGTATTTTGTAAATGGATTAACAATTGGTGCTGTAAAGGAATAATAATCTATTTAGTTTAGCATTTAATTAGAATATTAAATACTATTATAAAAATAATGTTTAGTTTTAAATTAAGAAGTTTTTAAAGAATTAACCATAAGAGTAAATTATATATTGTGAAATTTTAATTGCAATGTATATAAATAAAATTTTAATAATAAAAAGAGGTGTATTATGTATTACGTTTTAGAAAGAATAGAAAAAATTTGTAGAGAAATAGAAAAGCACATTTATAGAGAGAAACTTGATATTAACAATTACAGATATATTGATGGAAATTATCATAATATAGATTTAATAAAAGAAGCACCTGAAAATGGCTGGAGAGATTTTAAAACAGATGATCTTTGGGGAGGAATGGATTGCCATGGATGGTTTAAATGCTCAGTAGAAGTTCCAAAAGAATTTGAAGGAAGGACTATTGCTTTGGAATTTCATACTTTTGATGAAGGATGGGACGCAACTAATCCACAATTTATACTATATGTAAATGGGGAAGAGGTTCAAGGCTTAGATATAAATCATAGAGAAAGTATATTAACACATAATGCAGTACCAGGAACAAAATATGAAATAGATTTACATGCTTATGCAGGAAGATTATCTGATAAAAAGGCAACTTTACATGGAAAGTTAGTAGTTGTTGATATGGAAGCCAGAGAATTATATTATAATTTACAAGTGCCAATTGATGTATGTAAGGAATTAGATAAAGAAGATAAAAATAGAATTGACATGCTAAATGTATTAAATGATGCAGTAAACTTAATTGACTTAAGAATACCAAAATCAGAGGAATATGATGAAAGCATAAAAGCAGCTAATGAGTTTTTAAATGATAAATTCTATGGAGAATTATGTGGACATAATGATGTTATTGCAACTTGTGTTGGACATACACATATAGATGTAGCATGGCAATGGACAGTCGAACAAACTAGAGAAAAGGTTGCAAGAAGTTTTTCGACTGTATTAAAGATGATGGAAGAGTATCCAGAATACATATTTATGTCATCACAACCTCAACTTTACCAATTTTTAAAGAAAGACTACCCTAAAATATATGAAAAGGTTAAAGAAAAAGTTAAAGAAGGTGTATGGGAGCCAGAAGGAGCCATGTGGCTTGAATCAGATTGTAATGTAACATCTGGAGAATCATTAGTAAGACAGATATTACATGGTAAGAGATTTTTCAAGGAAGAATTTAATGTTGATAATAAAATCCTTTGGCTTCCAGATGTATTTGGATATTCAGCAGCACTTCCACAAATACTAAAAAAATCTGGTGTAGATTATTTTATGACTACAAAAATTGCATGGAATCAATTTAATAAAATTCCTAATGATACATTTATGTGGGAAGGAATTGATGGAACTGAAATACTTACACATTTTATAACTACAACTGGACCAGGACAAGAGAGAGATTCGTTCTTTACAACATATAATGGACACATTCAACCTGATTCAATAATGGGAGCGTGGAGAAGATATCAAAACAAAGATATAAATAATGATGTTCTAGTTTCTTTTGGATGGGGAGATGGTGGTGGTGGTGCCACTATAAAAATGATGGAAAATGGAAGAAGACTTGCTAAAGGTATTCCAGGAGCACCAACTGTTAAAATGGGAACCTCTTTAGATTACTTTAAGAGATTAGAAAAAACAGTAGGAAACAATAGAAAATTACCTAAATGGGTAGGAGAGTTATATCTTGAATATCATAGAGGAACATATACTTCTATGGCTAGAAATAAGAGAGATAATAGAATATGTGAAAATCTTTATACATCAGCAGAAAAAATTAACTCTTTAGCAATGCTTGAAGGAAAAACATATCCATATGACAGCATTAGAGATTCTTGGGAAAATATATTATTAAATCAATTCCATGATATAATTCCAGGGTCATCAATAAAGGAAGTTTATGATGTTACAGCAGAAGAATATGCAAAGTTAATAGAAAATGGAAATAGTCTTGTTCACGATGGAATAGAGTATTTGACTTCTAAAATAAGCTTAAAAGATAGAAGTGTAGTTGTATTAAATACTCTAGGATTTGAAAGAGATGATATAGCAAAATTTGAAGTTCCAGAAGATATTAAAAATATTGCTGTAATAGATGAAGATCGAGAAGAAATAGTTTGTCAAAGAATTGAAAATAATCAGGCTATATTCATTGCTAAGGGTATTCCAGCTAATGGATATAAGAGCTTTAAGATAGTTGAAACAAGTAAAGAAGTAACTGAGGAAGTTTTATTAAATACTACAGAAGCTGAAAATAAATTTGTTAAGATTAAGTTTAATGAAAAAGGAGAAATAACTTCATTTATAGATAAAGAAGCTAATAGAGAAATATTAAAAGCAGGGGCTGTAGGAAATGAGATTCAAGCTTTTGAAGATAAGCCTATGTGTTTTGATAACTGGGATATAGATATATATTATAAAGAAAAAATGTGGAAAATAGATGATGTGGAAAATATTGAAGTTATCGAAAGAGGACCAATTAGAAGTACATTGAAAATAGAGAAAAAGTTCTTAAACTCTAAATTTGTTCAATATGTTCATGTATATAATGACCTTCCAAGAGTTGACTTTGAATCAGATGTTGATTGGAAAGAACATGATATAGTAGTAAAGGCAGCATTTCCAGTAGATATTAATGCTCATGAAGCTACTTATGAAATTCAATATGGAAATGTTACTAGATCAACTCATGAAAATACATCTTGGGATATCGCAGAATTTGAAGTATGTGGACACAAGTGGGCAGATATTTCAGAAGGCGATTTTGGAGTTTCAATGCTAAATAATAGTAAGTATGGACATGATATTAAAAATGGAAATATGAGACTTACACTATTTAAGTGTGGAACAGATCCAAATCCAGATGCAGATAAGGAACAACATAAATTCACATATTCTATTTACACTCATGCAGGAACTTGGAAAGAAGCTAATACAACTCAAAAAGCTTATGAATTAAATGTGCCATTATACACTAAAGTAGAAGAATCACATAATGGTCAGTTAAGTGATAAGATGAGTTTAGCAAAAGTTGATAAGAAGAATGTTATGATTGAAGTTATCAAAAAAGCTGAAGACTCAGATGAATTAGTAATTAGAATGTATGAATTCGAAAATAAGAGAACAAATTGCACATTAGAATTCAATAATCAAATTGAAAGTATATTTGAGTGTGATCTAATGGAAAATAATATAGAAAATATTCAAATAGATGAAAATAAAATTCATTTTTCAATTAATCCATATGAAATAAAGACATTTAAATTTAAACTAAAATAATATTATAGCTAACCATAATTTTAACCTAAATTTTTATATAAAATATCTTTCTTAATACTACAAATAAGACTGAACATAATGAAAGTTTATTTATTGTGTTCAGCCTTATTTCATAAAATTAAGATATTGCGAACATTTAAGTTTAGAGTATGCTCACTGAAAAATTTTAGGTAAAGATGTTCTAAAAAAATAGAGTCGTGCATTTACTCCAAGTGCTGAAAAAATAAGCAAGAGTTTCTATTATTTCATAACTTAAAATTGTTAAATTCGCTTTGCTCAGACAGTAACAATTTTAAGCCATGAAATAATGAAACTCTAAGCTTATTTTTTTCTTATGCACTTTGCATAAAAGCATGACTCTATTTCTTGGTATAGAAGATTCTTATATTTAAGATTTATCAATCACTATTATGATTAACTTTAT
>ERZ1036424.624-NODE-624-length-11112-cov-2.948539_pt1 | contig 11112 bp, 10 predicted proteins | sample MGYA00514221_ERZ1036424 | MGnify/ENA primary metagenome ERZ1036424 (study PRJEB33795, sample SAMN09464939) | human gut metagenome | host: Homo sapiens | place: USA: Stanford, California | collected 2016-11 | study: EMG produced TPA metagenomics assembly of the...
AATATTCATTTGTAGCAAGCACAGATGGAATGATTAAGGCGAATATAGACAAAAGAACTGATATAGGTGAAGAAATATCAGACAGCACTTTAAATAACTATTTGAGGAACATTAAGGTATTTTTTAATTGGCTTGAGGAAAATCAGATTATCAAAAAGAATACTGTCAGTAGATGCAAGTTCATCAAGATGAATAGAAAGTCAAAGGAACAGATCACAGATGTTGAATTTGAAAAGCTTGTAAAATCGATTGATATAAGCAAGTTTAATGAGTATAGAGATTATATTATCTGCAATTTGATTATGGATACATGTATGAGATTGAATGAAACATTAAATCTTACGTTAGATAATATTGATTTTGTAAGAAGAACAATATTAATACCAGCAGAACTTGCTAAAGGCAGAAGAGATAGAGTGGTCTTCTACAGCCAGACTATGGCAAAGATGTTACAGAGATGGTTAAGGTTTAAAGACACGATGCAAGAGACAGAATTACTATTTCCTACACAGAGGACAAATGGAGTACTAAGTGTTTCTAATTTTGAGCGTAATTTCAGAATTTACTTGAAGCATACTTAGACTTGATGGATGAAGATTTTAGAAAGAAGTACCAGAGATATTCTCCATTAGAAAATATGAGAGATAGATACTAAATAAAAAATAGCTACCACGCCAATGGTAACTACTAAAACTGAATATAGTTTTAATAAATCTTAATCACTAAGGTGACAAGACTTAACCTGCAAATTAAGTTTATCACAGAATTGTAAAAAATGTAAGTGGATTAAGCTTTATTTCCTATACCGTTTTTTGTATGGATAGGTTTCGTGGAATGGGGGAGAAACACGCTAAATAAGCGTCTCGGTCAGTTACCGACTAATAAACTTGGTGTAATTACATTACTCACCATATGTATTATATCGTCAATTGGGTAAGATACAACACTCCCAATACTACAGGATAGTAATTAAAAGTGTAGTGGGTGGTTCGCTTGGTCGCAAGACAGGAACTTGTACAAGGTATATTATTGCCGTAGCTTATGGGCAAGTAGTAAGTTATTAAAGTACATTATAGAACAAGGTGAGTAATACATACAAGATACAATTCAGCTAAGGTCAGTATGATTTTGTTTTATCCTAGTTTTCCTAGGGTGAACTATACCCAAAACGAGTCCACAGTCTTGGTCAGTATGTTATTATTGGATTAGAAGTAATGTGACATGCTTTACTATAAATTTTAATAATAGTAAAATTAATATATATAGAAATCCGATTGAAAGTGGTGAAAAAAGTGGTTTTAATTAATATGTATGGTAAAGTAGGAAAGATAAATATTTCGAAAAAATTAGAAATTGGGATTTGTAATCCTAATGATGATTGGATTAAAGGTTTTGGGGATGAATTTGATGAAGAGATTATGATATATAATCATAATCTAAAAGTTTGGAGTAAAGATGGAATTGACATAGAACAAATAAAGGGGAGATGCAATCTTCCTGAAATAGTGAAAAAAATGGGATGGAGTCAGGAAAATGGTACAATAGAGGAAACAATAGCGGAACACTTAATAGAAATACAAGTTACGGATTTTGAAAAATCTATGTTGCAAAAGAAAAATGAATATATGGATAGTCCTACATGCGAGCCTCAATATGTAGATAAGTTTTTGAACTTTTGTAGAATCATACAATCGTGTCATAAATCAAATGAAATATTGTCAGGGCAAATTCCATTTATTATATATAATTCGGATGATGTTCTAACAAAGCCATTAATTATAAATTATTTAGAATCAATGTCGAAATCTAAAAAATATATAGAGACATATAACAACAATTGTATTAAGTCATTACAATCCATTGGAAGATTAATTGATAAGTTTTTATTTTCAGATGAAGATTTTTGGCTGCTTGACTACATAATTAACGCTGTTTATGATAAAAACGTGAATCATGATGCTTATCATATATTTAAAATAATGTCTCTAATTGAAATGTTAATTATTAATCCAAATGGAAATGGACATACACAAGGCGAAATGGAGAGAAAGTTACCTCAATTTTTATCAGAACGAATTGATAATTCACAGAGAGAAAAGTTTGCATCTATTATGAGAAAACTTAGAAATAAAATTGCACATGGAGATTATAAAGCTATTCAGGACTTATTAGAAGAGTATAGAAATTTATTTATGCAGAATTTTTGGTATGATGAATATGAGTATAGTAAAGAAAGTTGGACATATGGAAATATATGTGTTGAACTAGATGAAGCTTTATCCAATGTTCTTTGGCTATTAATTTCAAATAAAGAAAGAATGTTTGAAATACAAAGGAACTAAATAGGATTATATTTTAGTTTAATAGATTGGGCTTAGTCATATATAAGGTTAAGCTCTTTTTGTCTATAAAATTGTTCTTTTATCAGTGTGAGTAGATAATGGACAGGTCATTCTAGATTGGTTAAAATATATATAATTAACGGCAGATGAAGTACAGTAGTACATTTATAAGTACTGTAAAAGGAGAAAAAGGAATGGCAGGGTTAGGAATTTATTTTGATAAATACTATGAGAGGAATGATGCAGAAGAAAAGAAGAGATTGAGAAAGTTATTTTCTAAACATTTATGGGAGTCTATTCCTTATGAGAAAGGGAATAGAACTTTTAGATTTGATGTTGCTGATACTCTTATAGATGATGAAGATGTTGCAGAGCTTTTTAGACCGTATCAGAGAATAAAATATCAGATATTAAAGAGTAGGTACAATATAAATAAGCTTGAGAAGTTAGATTTAGTAAAAGCAAGAATTAACAGTAATTACGGCAAGTATTGTGATAAAGATGTGTATTTGGGAAAAGATTATTATAAGTACCTTGGGCATATCAGAAACATATACTTCAATTATATAGATGGCAAATATGAATCTACTGAAGATGTAAAGAATGAAGTAAATAATACATACCACAAAGCCATGCAGTTAAAAGAAGAAGCTGAGTCAGGAAAACTTAATATGTCATGGGATGAAAATGACTATTGGGAATGGGATGAAGACAATGCTATATTAGGTTATGTTAATTCAAGCTTAAACGGATATTTAAAGAACTATATCAGAGATGAAAATAATTTGAAAGAAAAAATCTGCATACAGTGCGGGGCAACAATAATACAAGCTAAGACTAATCAAAAGTATTGTAATGAATGCAAATCATTAAAAAAGAGAAAGTCTGATATATGTTGTGCAGAATGTGGAATTAAGATTGACATTCCTAAGCCAAGACAACGTTACTGTGAACTCTGCAGGAAAGAGAAAGATAAGCAACGTCATAGACGTTATAATAAAACTAGAAAGAAGTAACGACACTTAAAAATGCTTTATGGTATTTACCTTTCTATGGATGTGAAAGAAAATTAATAAAAGTTCTACCTTTGTGTAGGGCTTTTTTATTTTGCCCAAATTTACAAAGGAAGAGGAGACGTAGTAAATGGAAGAATACAAAATAAGCATTAACAGCAAGAATGAGAAAAAAGTAATCGGTAGGGATGAAATGGAGTTTATTCATCTAAAGTTTGAATATCATTCATGCATGAGTATTAATGATATTTCTGATTACGGTACAGATTCAATTTCTTCGTATTAAATAATTTGCGATGAAAGAACAGGTGAAGTACTAGCAGATTTATCAGAAGATGATTATTTAATCTATAAGGATGAATTTGAATACTATTGCACCAGTAAATACAGAAGATGTGCTTAAAGTATGGAGTGTCTTACTTACAAATAATAATTCGAAGGAGAGAAAGAAATGATTACAAATGAAGAATATTTGATGAAACATGTCAAGAAGGCTGAGAGGGAGTTAAGGAAGGTAGCATTGCCATACAGTAGATATGAATTTGTTGATACTGATGAAATAAATTTTGTTATTGAAGATAATGATGGTGCTGATGGATATTTCAGACCAGGAGAAGTAAATACTATTATGGCTAATAGTTCATTCTTTAAATATAAGTTTAAGAAAAAATACAATCGTAGACTAATAAGTGTACTACAGCATGAGATGATTCATGCATATTTATATGAATTAGATTTTTATGGTTTACGTGTATATGCAGATAGTTCACCATTATTTGCAAGCATGGTGAGTTGGTTTAATACTCATAGTAAGGAGAAAATTGATATAAGGCAAAATAGTGGATTAAAAGAGCGTTTCTATCTATATAATAGAGAATTAGTCTACTTTTCAGTTGATAAAGATACTACATTTGAAATGCTTAAGAAAAGAATGGTGAAATGGCAGATAGCATTAAAAAACAGGTTGGATGATATAGCATGTAATATTATGGATACCTCCAACTGCAAGAAAGTATGCGAGTTTTCATTTAATAGTTATAGTGAAAGTGAAACAATGTGTTTCGTAAAATATAGAAAGATAAAATTAAATAATGAAACAGCCATGATACTCGAATTAAATCTTCTAGCATTAGGAATGGATATAAATATATATGAGACAGATTCTGAGTTTACCGTTGAAGAATTAATTCAAAGTTGTACAGAAGTTGAATATGATGGCTATAAGCATTACATGAATACAATTGATGACGTAGCATAGTAACTAAGGAGGAGCAGGAATGAGCAGAATAATTAAGATGAAAGAAGTTGAAAGAACAGTAAATGATTTTTGGAGAGTAAAGGGAAGATACTACACTACAGTAACAGAAGTAATTGGTTATGAAGGTGTAGTATTTTCTATATATGATACTGATACGGATGAAATGATATTGGATTTGAATGTGCCTTATAGCGATTGCATATATGAACTTATAATGAGGTTACATGAGGAAATAAGCAACAAATGCTATATCAATTGTGGTGATTCAGGTAAAACAAAATTTAAATATGGAGTAGTTCAATACAATAAGGTACAAGCTTTCGCCTGTGAATGGTTAGAAATATTTGAAATGGTAAGTGAAAACATGAAAAAGCAGCTATTGTCTCTAGGATGATAGCTGTTATTAGTTATAAGGAAAAGTGTCAGAAGGGGATTATACCTCTTCAAAAAAATATAATACTAGAGGAGAAGATATAATGAGATACATAAAAGTTGAAGAAAAAGATTCTAAATTTATAAGGGAGCATAACAATATAATCAAAATGATTGTAGGGGGAACTGGGATTGGAAAATCACATTATATTATAAATGCTTTGATTAAGAAACTAGTTGATGAAGGGGAGAAAGTATTGTTATTAGCTAATAGGAGTACGTTGGTCGAACAACATAAGGTTGATGTACTAAAGATTAAGAGAGCGGAAAGTGAGGAAGAAATTTTGGAGGAAGTTAATAAAAGGCTTTGGATTGAATTTGAAGGGAAAGTCAGAATAGTTACTTACCATACATTAGCAGAGAGTCATACTGAATATTTACATAGATATAATCATGTTATTTGCGATGAAGCTCATTTTATTGTGCAAGATGCTCTATTTAATGAAAAGTGTGATACGGTTTTAGAAAAGCTATTAGAGTTATACAGCTATGGCAAAAACATCATAATGACTACCGCTACAGAATTTGAATTAATACCACATCTATGGCTATATGGAGTACGTGAAGAGAATAATAACTTTAGGATTTTCAATTATAATGATAAACATAACTGGTATGATAGAATACAATTAAATTTTACATCAAAGAGTATAGCAGACATAGCAAGATTAGTACAGTAAGATGCAAAATGTATCATATTCACAAAGAAAAACAAGATGAAAAGAATGGCTGAAAGACTAGGAAATGCAGACTATATACATTCTAAGTGGAATAATGGTACAAAGGATATAGAGATGGAGCAGAAGCAAATACAGTTAATTAAAAGACACGCATTTGAGGAAAAATACTTGATAACAAATTCAGCTCTGGATAATGGAGTCTCTATTAAGGATAGGAATGTAAAAACAATAATAATAGATGGAGTGTATGATATGGTTCAAATCATACAAATGATAGGCAGAAAAAGGTTTGATGTAGATGATGAAGGAGATAAGCTACAGGTATATATAATAACGCATCATAATGAAGTAAAGCGAGAGTATGATAAGGTATTACAGGAATTAAGGATGTATACTGACTACGAAATAATGTTAAATAAAAATACAGAAGAAGCGTTAATTAATTTTAATGAGATGTATAAAGAATACTTTAAAGTGAGCCATAATAAACAGCCCAAACTACATGTTATTGGAAAAGATACGGATGGAATAACTGCAAAGTTCTTCTTGAGAAAGAGCTATCTTGCTAAATTAGGATGCCAGAAGGATGTTCTATGTAAATTAAATAACATAGCATTAAATGTAAATGAGTTCTTTACGGAATGCCAACCGATAAAAAATTTCATAAACATAAATCAGAATTTTGCTAATATCTTTGCAGAGAAATACAAGCATATGAGTGAAGTAGTAATAGACAAAGGTGTAAGCAAAAAATACTTAGAGGAAAAGAGAACTATACAGATGAACAGAGATTCCAAATTATTAGATGTATTAGAGGTATACTCACAAAAAGAATTTATTGTATTAGATGAGCTTGAGGAGTTTAAGAATCGATTGAAGAATGAATTTGGCTTTGGAGATAGGTCAAGAAGTAAAGGAATTTCACCATCTACAGTAAATCATGAGATTGAGGGATTAGGATATTATGTGGATAGCAAGGCAAAGAAAATAAATGGTAAGAACCATCGAGTATGGATAGTTAAGAAATTAGGTTAGAATAATGGAATGCTAAAGATAGTGTTCTTTTTTTATATATAATTTTAAATTAAGGTAACAAAATTGTAGTAAATTACTAATGTTTTCTAAAGAAAGATTAATAAAAACATGCAAAATTGTTACCTTAAAGAAATAAGTGTGGAAAAGCTAAATAGTCCGTTAGGACTTTCATGAGCAATTTATTGCGAGATGCTCTACATTAAAAAATAACATTTATAAGTATAGAGCCTTCAGCGTATGTAAAGGTAAAGAGTTGATATGTAAAGTAATCTACTGCGTAGCTTCCTTCATAACTCATATCTAAAGATATTCGTTAATGATTACTTACTTTCTCAATTGTTGTTAAGGTTAGGGTATTAGTACCACAAAAGTTATCATATTTAATATTATCCATATGAGGAGAGAGTTGAACAATTTAAAATAAGCATAGTATTTCTAGTAAGACTCTTAGAGGAGATTACTAACTGTGGCAAATAACTTTTAGTAAAGGACAATATGTCACTTACTAACCACAAAAGATATTTTGAAGTAGATGGTTAAAAATGTGATACAACACAACAGGTTGAAGATTATTATGAAGTTGGTGTGGAAGCCATTAAATCAATAATGAAAAGACATGAACAATAATTGGTATAAAATGATATAGCAACACTTAAAGGTGATGATTTAAAGGGTAAGGTTCAAGATGAACTTGCATTAAATTCACATCACAATTAACGATCTTCCCTAAAAGAGTAATCTTAAATGTGGGAATGTTATTAACTGGTTCAGAGGTAGCTAGAGAACTTAGAAGTAGATTATTAGAAAAACGATATTGAAATCCTAATTGAATACAATGTCAAATAAAAAAGAACTTTGATGGGTCAATGTGAATCAGTAGCGATTTCTAACATAGATATATTTTCTAAAATGAATATTTCTTAATGTAAAGTAAGTTAAGAGTTATACATGACATATCAAGTTTGCAGATTGCTACGAGGTTGGTATTATTTTAGTGTAGTGGTATGGTTGCTTTGAACATTCATCATGAAAGTTCAAAAGTATAAGAGAAAAACGGTGGCTTATCATAATGAAGAGCTGATTTTTGGGGATGTTTAATCTAGATTTTCCTAAACAGATATTTTAGCCTCGGGCAGTCAAAGTGTACAATCTGTACATTTTGAATGTTATAAAAATTAAAATAACTAAAGAAATTTTTATAAAGTTCAATCGGAACCTTATAAGTTGTTACTATGGAGGATTTAGAATTGAAGGATACAAATCTGTAAAGAGAGGAAGCTGAATGTCCCTAAAAGATAAATTCTTAATGTTGGAATGTTACTAATCAGATAGAAATTAAGAAGATTTTTTAGCAAGTTGTGACAAACTACTTACTAGTCAATAGGAAAGTTTTACCATTGAATGAAATTGATATGGTGATTTATAACGTAACAGGAAAAGAGTTACGGTAAAACTATTAGTATATGTTGTAGTATCCAATTTTGGATGCCACTATATAGAGTGGTGCCTAAAGTTGGGTACCTAAAAATTTAAGAGTATTTCATTCCATAGGTAGAAAAATCTTAAAAAACAGGTGAAATTGACGAAAAATCTAAAAAAATCATGAATTTGTAATGATTCTTATGAAGAACATTCTTTGTGGAATTAAAGGGAGGGCGCAGGTACTAGGCTTGATGAGGATATTATCTTGGGAAAATTAGGTGTTGATTCTACACTACTCCAATCAATTAAAGGCGATACGATAATATAGTTTTGTGGGTAATAAATGGCTTTAAGATAAAGGCATGAAGAGGTTAAATAATACTAATATTAATGAAGCCCTCATAAAGCTAGATATAGGGCTATTGCCACGATAGAGATACGAGAGTGTAAAATTGTAATAAATAGTTTTATATACTATAATAAGGTTATTGTGTTGAGGGATAAGGAGGATAGTATGGTAAATATATTATTTAACCATGAAACTATAGGAGCATGGATTGGAGTATTAGGAACATTTTTTGGTACTTTTTTAGCAGGAATAATTAGTGGAGTAATTGCTTTATGGACAATAAGAAAGCAGAGTAAAATACATGATGAAGCAAAACATAAAAAAGAAGAGAAAGCAATTGATATAATAGTAGAATTTGTTGATTTGTCAATTGCAAGTTTGCTTTTAATAGAGCCAGGAGTAGCAAATACTTCAGAGTTAAATTTGGATATTGAAAAAGTAGAATTGAAGAAAATAAAAAGTGTAAATTTTGAACTTAGCAATATATCTAGTGAGTTGATTACAAGTGATATGAGTATTCAGTTTCAGAATATTCGTATACTATTAAAAATACTTGAGATTGAGATAGAACAGATCTTAAGAAAAAAATATAGCAATTGTACTCAATATCAGAATGAACTAAGAAAAATTAATATTATGGGAAGAATGATAACAATTATAGAATCTTTAAAATCTTTTGCTAATATATCGGATGAGCTTGGAGGTTTATGTGAAGAGTTGAAGAACATGCAAAGAAATAATAAGTAATATTGATTATTTTTTTTTGGTATCACAACTTAAAAGTATTGACACCAATAGAATCATGACGTAAAATCAATATATAGAACGGTATCTAAACTTAGTGTCAAAAGTTTAAGCTAAGAAATGAGGTTTTGGTTATGATTTATGGATATTGCAGAATCAGTTCAAAAGGACAGTTAGTTAATAATTCATTGGAGCAACAGGAAACAGAAATATTAAGTAAATATGATAAAGCGCAAATAGTTAAAGAACAGTTTACAGGAACAACAACAGATAGACCAGTATTAAAGGAATTAATTGATAAATTACAAAATAGTGATGTTTTAGTTGTGACTAAATTAGATAGACTTGCAAGGAATACAGAAGAGGGAATACATCTTATAAAAGAGCTATTTGCTAAAGGTGTATCAGTTCATGTACTTAATGTTGGACTATTAGAGGATACGAGTATGGGACAATTCTTTATAACAACATTACTTGCAGTTGCAGAAATGGAACGTAATATGATAGTTGAAAGAACTCGAGCTGGTAAAGTAATAGCAAGACAAAAGGACGGATTTAAGGAGGGCAGACCAAAGAAGTATACTGATAAGCAACTAGACAATGCTTTATCTATGCTTAGCATTAATGGTGGAGATAAGAGCTATACAGAAGTAGCTGAATTATTAGGAATATCTAAGAGTACGTTAATTAGAGAAAATAATAAGAAAAAGACTAATAGTAATAAATAATAGGGCATAGTAATATATTTATCATGGGTGATGATATGAAAAGAGATAATATTGAAATTATGTCAGTTAAAAGTGAACTAAATAAGATTTATAAAAAAAGATATGGATTGTTTTGGCGATTTAAGAGAAATAAAATTGAATTAGATAAAATACAAGATAGCTTAAATGAAATTAATAGTAAATTAGATAAGATAGCTAGAGTGATTAATATTAATAATTATAATGAGTGAAGAAGGATTTATTTACCTTCTTTTTTGTTGATAAAATCATTATTTTATATGTGCAGTTTTACTACAAAATGGGATAGTATATAGTGGTGGGGGTATCTTAACATTGATAGGATAGTTTCGAGGGATGAAATCAAGGTCAACTGTTATAGCTACACTCCCGGAAGAAAGTACAACAGACTAATAAAGAAATGTGTCGAAGTTTATAAAGTATTCAGTTATGGAGGAATAGAAGTTGTGAGTGAGGAAATTAATTTATATGTAGATGATATTAGAAGATGCCCTAATGGATTTGTTGTTGCTATGAATTATGGTGAAGCGATTGAACTATTAAAAAATAATGAGATAAACATACTATCTCTAGATCATGACTTAGGAATAGATAATAATGGTGTTGAGAAGAATGGGTATGATATTGTAAAATACATATGTGAATATGGTATAAGTCCAAAGAAGATATACATTCATACGGACAATGTGGTTGGTAGAGATAACATGTATTATACGTTAATAGGGGCAAGGAATAGAGGTTTTATTAATTGTAATACAGAGATATATAGGTATGGATATGTAGAAAATAGAAGAGAAAATGATAGGTAAAGGAGCTGTTTTAGCTTCTTTTTATTTATATATAATGACTAAGAGAAGGAGCTATTTCTGAATTTGATAATAGATATTATCTTTAGATACAGTAAAAAATGTGATTTACTGTGAAATTATATATATTTTAAATGGGTAAAGAAATATTAAATTTCTAAGTATAAAGTATTAATGAAATTATTAATTTTTCGAGATAGCAGCTGTTTAAAAGATTGTAGAAGTATTTATTGTAAAATATTTACATATATATTTATTTAGAAAAATATATAGAACATAGCAAGT
>ERZ1036424.626-NODE-626-length-11081-cov-3.090241_pt1 | contig 11081 bp, 12 predicted proteins | sample MGYA00514221_ERZ1036424 | MGnify/ENA primary metagenome ERZ1036424 (study PRJEB33795, sample SAMN09464939) | human gut metagenome | host: Homo sapiens | place: USA: Stanford, California | collected 2016-11 | study: EMG produced TPA metagenomics assembly of the...
AAAATGAAAGTTGAACTTAATGATGTAATAGAAGTAATAGAATTTGTAAAAGATATATGTAAAAATTAAAATAAAACGAGGTGGATTTATGAATGAAATTATGAACCAAGCTAAATTATTTAAGGATGACCTTATAAGTTATAGAAGAGCTATTCACAGAAATCCTGAGGTAGGCTCAGAATTACCAAAAACTAAAACATATGTAATTAATAAGCTAAAAGAGTTTGGTTATAATCCAGAAGAAATATGCGAAAGTGGTATAGTAGCAACAATTGAAGGACCTAATCCAGGAAAGACCTTCTTATTAAGAGCTGACATGGATGCACTGCCAATGCGTGAAGAAACTGAATGTGATTTTAAATCAATTAATGGATGTATGCATTCATGTGGTCATGATATGCATACAGCAATGCTTTTAGGAGCTGCAAGATTACTTAAAGAAAATCAACAACAAATAGAAGGAACTGTTAAAATAGTATTCCAGCCAGATGAAGAAGGATTTACTGGAGCTAAAAAGATGATAAAAGCAGGAGTACTTACAAATCCTAAAGTTGATGCGGCTATGGCAATGCATGTCCACTCAGGAACACCTTCAAATGTAGTATTATGTGGCTTAGGTACTAGTATAGCTGGGTGTAACAGGTTTAGAATTGTTGTAAAGGGTACTGGATGTCATGGGGCTATGCCTGAGCTAGGTGTAGATCCAATAAATATAGCTTCTCACATATACATATCTTTACAGGAGATAACAAGCAGAGAAATATCAGCCACTGAATCAGCAGTTATAACTATAGGAAAATTTACTGGAGGGGATGCTCCAAACATAATACCTAAAGAAGTTATTATGGAAGGTACTATTAGAAGCTTAAATAAAGAAATAGGTGAATTCATATTTAATAGAATGAATGAAATAGTAACTTCTACTGCTAAGATGTTTAGGGGAGAAGCTGAATTAATAGAATTATCTTCAGTACCTCCATTAAGTAATGATAATAATTTAGCTCACGAAATTACTGATTATATAAAGGATTTAGTAGGTGAAAATTCAGTGATATTATTTAACTCTGGAGGAATGGGTTCAGAAGATTTTGCTTCTTATTCATATGAAGTTCCAAGTTTATATGTCATGTTAGGGGCAGGCACAAAGGAGGAAAATGCTTTATATGGCAAGCCAATGCATAATCCTAAAGTTGTATTTAATGAAGAGATATTACCTACAGGAGCTGCTATGCATGCATATAGTGCAATTATGTGGTTGAAAAATAATAAGTAAACTATGATTTTGGGGTGTAATAGTTAAAGGTAGAATGATAATAAATATCTAAGAGGTACTTATTATTTTATGTGTGCTCAGCATTGGTGCATATTAATCGGTGAAAGTACTTGCTCTTACCTGTGTATGTCTGATATATATGTACCAAAAGAATGCTATAACGAAGTCAAAGGAATATATAAATTAAGTGAATAGATAGGTTATAGATATGGATTTAGAGAAATCCTTTGGTATGTTAATCCTTTATTGTAGTTTTATTAAGTCCATATACATGGAGTAGATTTAGGAGAAAAAATATAAAATTCATGTTAATATAATATTAAAAATAATAAATAACATTAATGAGGAGCACAAAATGAAAGTTGAACTTAATGATGTAATAGAAGCGATAGAATTTGAAAATGAACTACTAAATCATTTTTATAATAAAAAGACTGGTATTATTATTTATAAAGAAGATTTTAGTACAGCATCTTATACTGCTGAAGATATAGGTAAAGCTAATGAACTTGAAGAATGGGAAAAAGAGCTTGTAATAAATTTATATGATTTAGAAGAGAATCCTAATGATTATATTCAGCTTCCTGTAAAAGATGAAGCCTATGAATTAAATATAATGATGGAGTTTTGTAATTCATTCAGCGATATTAATCTTCCAGATAAAAATGTGAAGGTTGAAGATTAAAAAAAAAATAATTCAAGATAAAGATCTTTTAAGTGAATGGTATGATTATATAGAATATAGAGAAAGAGAAATTGCTATTAATTGGTGTAATGAAAATAAATGAAATTAGGAAAATTATCAAAAATTCTAATTGCAGGAGTAACATCAATGGTTTTACTTGTAGGATGTGGTGGTACAGGCAATACTGCAAAAACAGAAAACAGCACTTCAAAAGAAGATACATTTACATATGGTATTGATGGAGACCCAGGTAATTCTGTTTTATTAAAGCTGTAGATGGAGTTTCATTAGACATAAAAAGAGGAGAAACCTTTGGATTAGTAGGAGAATCAGGATGTGGAAAATCTACTTTAGGTAGAACAATCACAAGACTTTATGATGTAACTGAAGGTGATATTTTTTTTGATGGAACTAATATTTCAAATTTAAATAAAAATCAAATGAAGCCTTATTATAAAAGAATGCAGATAATATTTCAAGATCCATATTCATCACTTAATCCATATATGAATGTTAAAGATTTTATCATCTATACCTATAGCAGATCCTATAAAAGCAAAAGAGTCAAAAGGAAATATCATTAATGGAGATATTCCAAGTCCAATGAATATTCCTTCAGGATGTAGATTCCATACTAGATGTCCATATGCAAAACCAATTTGTTCTGAAGTTTCACCAGCTTTGAAATTAGTTGAAGATGATCATTTAGTAAGTTGTCACTTATATTAAATTTAATATAAAAAATTCCAGAAATAATTGAAATATTAAAGGAACAATTAATTTTATTTTAATATTCTATTAAGTGGTTTTTAATGTTAATCTATTATGCTAGTAATATAAGATTAATAAGGGGGAGAAACTTTAAATGGATAAATTTTTTGTGAATATTAAAATAAGAAGTTTAATTGCAATTTATTTAATGAAATTAATGGAACAGAGGTAGATACTGCCTATTCTACTATTGTTTATACTATATCAGCAGCATTTGTAGCTCCTTTTGCAGAAGAGTTTATGTTTAGAGGTGTAATATTAAATAGACTGAAAATTAAATTTGGTGTTAAAAAGGCTATAATAATATCTTCAATTTTATTTGGATTAATGCATTTTGAATTAGCAATATTACCAGGAATAGTTTTTGGAATATGTATGGCAGTTGTATATTTGAAAACTAAGAATACATTTGTACCTGTTGCTATACATTTAGTTAATAATGTAATTGCTTCTTCAGGACAAATTATATCATTTTTTATGTCTAGTGAAGGAACATCACAATCTAGTAATATAACTATAAACGATGTTAATTTTATTTGGTTAATAGTTGGTATTATTGCACTTATAGCAGCAATTGTAATGAGCTACTACTTTTTTAAGATAAATAAGTCTGAAATAGCAGCTAGTAGATAGATTAACAGTTAAATGTTAGTATTTGATAGTCCATAGTGGTTATTCACTGAGTATGCATTTGTTTTAGTAATTAAATCATAACACGGAATAATCCACTATGGATTTTTTATTCTATTATTTTACATACATTCCGCCAGGGATTTCAGCTAAATTAACTATAATATTTTTCTTTTGAGTATAAGCTTCTAATATAGTTTTATGAGTTTCTCTGCCGATTCCTGATTCTTTATATCCACCAAAAGTTGCTCCAGCAGGGAATGTATTATAAGTATTAACCCATACACGTCCAGTTCTTATGCCTCTAGCAACTCTTATTGCACGATTTAAGTTTGTAGTAAATACTCCACCGCCTAGACCGTAGTCGCTGTCATTTGCCATGGCAATAACTTCTTCCTCAGTCTTAAACTTAATAACAACTCCAACTGGTCCAAATATTTCTTCTCTAGCAACTCTCATATCATTACTTACATCTGTAAGGAGAGTAGGTTTCATAAAGTATCCATTCTTGGCATCGCCTTCAATAAATCTCTCGCCACCAGTGGCTACTTTAGCTCCTTCTTGCTTACCTATTTCTATATATTTAAGAATTTTCTTAAGTTGAGCTTCACTAACTTGGGCACCCATTTGTGTATTAGGATCTAATGGATTTCCGACTTTAACTTTCTCAAAAGCACTAATTGCTTTTTCCATGAATTCATCATAGAAATCTTCTTGTACAAAGATTCTAGAACCAGCCGAACAAACTTGTCCTTGATTAAATAAAATACCCAATTGAATTCCTTCTAGAGCCATGTCCATATTTGCATCACTGAAAAAGATATTAGCAGATTTTCCTCCAAGCTCTAAAGTAGCAGGGATGATACGCTCTGCAGCAGCAAGTCCAATTTGTCTACCAACTTCTGTAGATCCTGTAAATGCTAATTTATCAATTCCATTATTATGTTGTAAGTATTCACCACTCTTTGAGCCTTTACCTGTAATTACATTGATTACTCCACTAGGAATAATATTTTGTATTAATCTCATAAGCTCTAATACACTTAGTGAAGTACTACTTGATGGCTTAAAAACTGAAACATCTCCTGCAGCTAACACTGGAGCTAGTTTCCAGGCTGCCATTAAAAATGGGAAATTCCAAGGAACTATTTGTGCTACAACACCAAGTGGTTCTCTTAATATTATATTTAAAGTATTTTCATCAACCATTGATGATGAGCCTTCATCTGCACGAATAACTCCTGCAAAATATCTAAAATGATCTGAAGCTAATGGAATATCAGCACCTAATGTTTCTCTAATTGGTTTTCCATTATCCATAGTTTCTACAGTAGCTAGATATTCTGCATTTTCATCAATAACATCAGCAATTTTATTTAATACAGCTGCTCTTTCAACTGGAGTAGTTTTACTCCATGTAGCAAAAGCTTTTCTTGCAGCTTTTACTGCATCATCTACATCTTTTTCAGAAGCATCTGCAATTTCAGCTAAAAATTCACCAGTAGCTGGATTGTAAGTTCTTATTGTAGATTTATCTGATGCATCTCGCCATTCTCCATTAATAAATAATCTATATTTTTCTTGAAAGTTAATTTCCATAATAATCACCTTTTTCTTACATTTTTTATAAACTAATTATAGCACTCAATTCAATTTAATACAATTTAATTATTTATTTAACAATATTAAAAATAGAACTTATTGTATTTAAAGCTTGAAATGCAGGGAAGTTACGCAAATATACATAACTAATATTTTTTATTATTTAATAAGAATTAGCTTTGATATATAGAAATTTGTTAACAATTTATTTTACTGAAGTGTAGTTGTGAATTTAGAGTATGATGATTTTTTTATAAGGCTATTCATGGTAAAATATAGTTATATCATAATGCAAAAATAGAATCTTTTATATTCCAAATGTACAAGTAACTAATAAGACTATAATCATAGATGACATCGTTAAACATAATGATTCTAGATATAGGAAATAAGTAATATCAAAATTAATATTTTATAGTGTAGGAGATAAAACATATGAATCAAGATAAAAAAAGTATATAACAAATTAGTACGTGATAAAATTCCTGAGATAATTAAAGCTTCAGGAAAGACATGTGAAATTATAATTGCTGATGAAAAGGAAAAATACAGTTTATTAGAAGATAAATTAAAGGAAGAAGTAAATGAATACTTAGAAGATAAAAATTTAGAAGAGCTTGCTGATGTCATGGAAGTTTTATTTGGATTTGCAGAAACACTTAGGTATAGTGAAGAAGATCTCTTAAAAGCTAGAAATAAAAAGCTTAATGAGCGTGGAGGATTTAAGGATGGAATTGTCCTTAAAAGTGTGAAGGATAATTTATAATATTGATTTTTAAATCCTGAATTACAGAAAATCAAGTGATTAATTTAAAGCCTAACCAGTAATAATTAAATAATATGAAAATATAAATAAGAATTTTGACAAATGAAAGTAGTGATTAAAAGTGTTTTTGAGATTAGCCAAGATAGATGACTTATCACAGCTAAAATCCATATACAAAAAAATTGTTGATAATATGAATAGCAACAATTTAAAAATTTGGGATGAGATTTATCCATGTGAGTTTCTTAAGGATGATATTAAAGATAATCGTCTTTATGTTTTAGTAGAAAATAATGAAATAATTGGAGCATTTGCTTTATGTGATTCAAATGCTGGCGAAGAATATATACAATGGGAAAATAAACATGCTAAAGCCTTATATATTGACCGCTTTGGAATTAATGTTAATTATTTAAGAAAGGGAATGGGAAGTGTAATGCTAAATAAGGCTGTTGCACTTGCAAATGATAAGAAGGCTAAATATTTGAGGTTGTTTGTTGTTGATGAAAATGAACCTGCAATAAATCTTTATATAAAGAATGGATTTAAAAAGGCAGAAGGCATTTATGACGAAATAATTGATGATGATTTTATATTACATGAATATGGATTTGAAATTGAAACAACAATGTAATACAAATTTAAATTTGTAGAGACACTTATAGATACTAATATATCTAAAAATTAATAGTAAATTAAAAAGTCATGCTATTAAATAGAATTTTAAACTTGGAATGATAGACCATGATAAGAAAAAGTTCATTGAAGAATGAAAATAAAGTATAGAAGGCAGATAAGATTAAATACATAGAAGTAAATTGAGGAGTAAATTAATAATGAGTGAAGACAAAAGTTATTGGAACAACGTATATAAAGAAAAAAGCAATGATAATATTATTTATGATCTATGGTTAGATAAGCATGAAGATATAATTGGTAAATGTAAATATAAACCTGTTCTAGATATGGGATGTGGCATAGGAAATAATCTTTTATACTTAACAGAAAGAGGACTTAAAGATATTTATGCTTGTGATTATTCAGAAGAAGCACTTAGATAGTAAGAAATAATTTTAAAGATGTAAAATTATTAGAGCATGATATAGCAAAAAGACTTCCATATAAAGATGGATGCATGAGCTTAGTTATTGCAGATTTAAGCCTTCATTATTTTAAGAAAAGAAAAACAATAGATATAATTAAAGAAATAAAAAGAATATTAAAAGATGATGGATATCTTATTGGAAGAGTTAATTCTATGAATGATACTAATTATGGAGCTAGTGAGGGTGAAGAAATAGAAGAGCATTATTACTTAACTAAGGATGGATATAAAAGATTTTTTGATGAAGAAGATATTAAGTATTATTTTAAGGATTTTCATATTGAATATTGCAAGAAAGAAAGCATGTTTAGATATGGAAGTGAAAAAAGAGTTATTGAGTTTGTTTGTAAATACATATAATAGTTTTATTTATTCTAATGCATGACTAATTATCAAAATAAGGAACTGATGAAATTAATAAGAAAGATTAATTTACAAATTATATTAAAATAAAGAATTATAAATATAGAGCAGATAAGATTAAATTAAAATAGTCTTATCTGCTTTTTTGAATAGTTATCCCAATAGTGGTAAATATATGGTAAAATATCTTATGTAAAAGTTTGTATAACCAAGGAGAAACTTATGAATAAGGTTAGTGAATTTGAAGAAAAAGAAATACATGTGTCAGATGTATTAAAAGAAAAGGAAATAGAATGTGTAAGCCATGCATATTCAAGGAATGTTAGTACAGGAAATAATAATCATTTATATACAAAGCTTAAAGAAAGTATTAAAAATGCAAAATCTATAGATATTATAGTTTCTTTTTTGATGGAATCAGGAGTGAAGATGATTTTAGATGATTTAAAAGAAGCTATAGATAGAAAAGTTAAGATTAGAATTTTAACAGGAAGTTATTTGAATATCACGCAGCCAAGTGCACTATATATGCTTAAACAAGAACTTAAAGATAACGTAGATTTAAGGTTTTATAATGTTAGAAACAAATCATTTCATCCTAAGTCTTATATTTTCCATAATGATAATGACAGTGAAATTTATATAGGATCATCTAATCTTTCAAAAGGAGCTTTAACAGATTCTATTGAATGGAATTATAGATTTTTAAAATCACAAAATGATAAAGAATTTAATGAGTTTTATGATGAATTTGAAAATTTATTTAACAATTATTCAGATATTATAGATGAAAAAGTCATGAGAGAGTATTCAAAGAACTGGAGAAGGCCTCATGTTTATAAGGATATTAAAAGTTCCAAAGAAGATTGCCAAGACATTGAAGAAAATAAAGTTATTGAAATGTTTGAACCAAGAGGTGCACAGATTGAAGCTTTATATGAACTAGAAAATTCAAGAGAAGAAGGATTTGATAAAGCTTTAGCAGTACTTGCAACAGGTGTTGGTAAAACATATTTAGCAGCTTTTGATTCTAAGGAGGCTAAAAGAGTTTTATTTGTTGCTCATAGAGAAGAAATTGTAAAACAAGCAGCTAAAAGTTTTAAGAATGTCAGAAAATGTGATGATATTGGATTTTTCTATAATAACAGCAAAGATAAAGATAATTCTATGATTTTTGCTTTAGTACAAACTTTAGGTAAAGATGAATATTTAAATGAAAATTACTTTAAAAGAGATTATTTTGATTACATAGTAATAGATGAGTTTCATCATGCAGTATCTAATAATTATAAAAAGATAATAAACTATTTTACACCAAAGTTTTTGCTAGGACTTACAGCAACTCCAGAAAGACTTGATTCTAAAGATGTATTTGCACTTTGCGATTATAATACAGTTTATGAAGTAAGACTTAGTGATGCAATAAATAAAGGATATCTTGTTCCATTTAGATATTATGGAATTTATGATGATACTGTAAATTATGATAATGTGGAATTTAAAAATGGTAAGTATAATGAAAAATCTTTAGAAGATGCTTTAATGCTTAATAAAAGAGGACAATTAATATTAAATCATTATAAGAAATATAATTCAAACAGAGCTTTAGGATTTTGTTCATCTAAAAAACATGCTGAATACATGGCAAAATATTTTTCGGAAAATAAGATAAAGTCAGTAGCTGTATATAGTGGCGAAAATGGTGAATACAGTAATGAAAGAAGTGAAGCCTTAAATAAGCTTACAAAAGGAGAAATTCAAGTAATATTTTCTGTAGATATGTTTAATGAAGGCTTGGATATTCCATCAATAGATATGGTGATGTTTTTAATACCAACGCAGTCGCCAACAGTATTTTTGCAGCAGCTAGGACGTGGACTTAGAAAGCATAAAGATAAAAAATACTTAAATGTATTAGATTTTATAGGAAACTATAAAAAAGCAGATTTATTGCCATTCTTGTTAAGTGGAAAAACTTATTCAAGAGTTGAAGCTAAAAGAGGAATATTTAATGAAGAAGAATATCCAGAAGATTGCAGAGTAGACTTTGATTTTAGAATTGTAGATGTATTTAAAAAATTAGCAGCTAAAGAAATGAATGTTAAAGAAAGAATAGCACATGAATACTTTAGAGTAAAAGAACTTCTAGGACATAGACCAAGTAGAGTAGAATTTTTTAATAATATTGATGATGAAGTATATTCAGCAATAAAGAAAACAAAAAGCTCTTTAAATCCATTTAATGATTATTTAGGATTTTTACAAGAAAATAAAGAATTATCAAAAAGTGAAGAATTACTAATAAATACAAAAGCTCACGAATTTATAAAAATGATAGAAACTACAAGTATGAGCAAAAGTTATAAAATTCCTGTATTTTTAGCTTTTTATAATAATGGCAATATAAAAATGAAAATTGATGAAGATGATGTTTATAATAGCTTTTATGAATTCTATCATAAAGGAAGCAACAAAGTGGATATGCTCAGACATAAAAGTACAGCTGATTTTGAAAAGTGGGGGAAGAAGGAATTTGTGAAGCTGGCTAAGGATAATCCTGTTAAGTTTTTGATTAAGACTCATGGAGAGTTTTTTGAAAAAGGTGATAATGCTGTAATAAGTTTATGTGATGAATTAAGAGAATTTGTTCAGAATGAATGTTTTGTGGGGGAAGTTATTGATTCGGTGGAATATAGGAAGGTGAGGTATTATGAGGAGAGGGAGTTTGAAATTAAAAAATAAAAATTTGATTTTTATATGTGATTTATAACTATTTGTTTATAATATTATAAATATAGGTTTATCAGGTTTATAATATTGCGGCTAATCATGGGTTTTGTGTGGAAAAGCTTTAGTAATAATAGCTTAGGCTAAAGAAAATTAAAGATGAAATATGGTAGTTGTTAAATTAACAATGATGAGGTGAAAGTAATTGAATAAATTAGAAATAGCACACAAGATATTAAACTTTTGGTATATAGTCGAGTTTTTAGATCAAGACGTATATCCTAAAGATAATACAGAAAATGCTTTAAATGTAGAAAGAATAAAGAATAAAAAATCAGAAAAGAACTCTTCATTGAAGATGAACAGAAAATTCAATGGATGCAAACAAGTTAGAATTTTTCATGAATTGCCATTGAAATATGAATTTAATGAAATATTAGAAATAGATGATAGTATATATAATAGTGATAAATTATCTGAAAATTTTCCAGTAAAAAGTAGTAAGTTACATATATGTATTGGAAAAATAAAAAAAGAAATTCTTAATAATGAGTTATATAAAAGCCTAGAATTAGAGGATAAGAGACCTGAGGAAGATAATAGTGAAATATGTATGGTAGGCTTAAAAATAAATGAAGACGGCATCTATGTAGAAAATTCCTTAAGAATATCACCAATGCTATGGGGAATTAATAAATGCATAGAAAATAATGGGGACATAAATAATGCTTTATCAGTTAAAGCTTATAGGGCTGAGTTAAAGAGTTATGAAGAGAAAATTGAAAAGATTAAACCATTAACTATGACGTATTTAGGAGAATTATATGATTCTGTTTTCAAAAAGTACATAAATTTAAACATAGATAAGAAACTTAAGCCGGAATTTAAAGGAGATTTTATTTATACACGTTATGATGACTTAAAAACGAAGGTTAGGCAAGAAGAAAAAGAAGATGACATTAGTGAGCTGATTAAAGGATTTTATACTGATGATTTACAAATGATAAAAAATTCATTAGATAAATCTATTAAAAATGAAAATATAAGATTTAACTCTATCGGCTGAATCTTGAGAAAGTGGAATTTGAGCTATTTGCATTTTCGTTGAGGCGATTATCTCTATCACATCTGCCATTTTCGACTAATTTAATAAGGGATT
>ERZ1036424.627-NODE-627-length-11046-cov-3.384860_pt1 | contig 11046 bp, 7 predicted proteins | sample MGYA00514221_ERZ1036424 | MGnify/ENA primary metagenome ERZ1036424 (study PRJEB33795, sample SAMN09464939) | human gut metagenome | host: Homo sapiens | place: USA: Stanford, California | collected 2016-11 | study: EMG produced TPA metagenomics assembly of the...
CATCTATTAACATTGACTCGATGTCAGAAATAATTTTTTCAGATGGGGCTAATATTTATATTAATACACAAAAAAGTAATAATAGTACTGCGATATTTAATATTACAGATGCTAAAAATATACAGATTTCAGGAGGGACCTTCATTGCTGAAGACGATATGATAGTAGTTGTACAGTGTATAGATTATGTTAAAAATATCACTGTAAAAAAAATTAAATGTATAGGGTGTAGAATTTTTGCTTCCAAAGCGACACAAAGATATTCTGATATTATTATCGAAAAAATAAGTCAGGATATAAATGTGTCATCTTGTAGCGCCAATGCAAAACAAATAAAAACCAATCATGCCTGTATTGAGCTTAGTTATATAAATGGAGGGCGGTGTAGTAATAATATAATATCAGCTTTCTATCATGGAATTATGTTCTGGGGGGGGGATTCGGATCCTGTTAAAGATGGTGAGCCGAATAATGAAAGGAAATGTACGGCATTAGTAATCAATAATAATATAATTCGTGATGTTAGATTAGGTGGAATTTGGGGGTCAATGGGGGATCGTGTAAGCATTGCTGCAAATTATGTAGAAAACGGCGGTGATGTGGGTATCGATTTTGAAGGTTGTAACAATAGCATTGCTAAAAATAATATTGTCAAAAATTTTAAACATGGCTGTTTAGCTACTTTTTTTTTATGCGATAATATTATATTTAAAAATAATCTTGCACTTAACACTGGTATTTATGGCAAATCGATTGCTGCCATATTTAATGCTAGTCAAAAACCGCTTAATAAAAATATTAACTTTATCGGTAATGTGTTTGTTAGTGAAGGTTTGATTTCGTATTTCAAACAAAATGGTGCGGCTGATTATTTAAATATTAAGAATAATTATTTTGGCAATGTAGTGGTTGATTTTACTAGCAATAATAATGGCGATATTGACATTTCCGATAATAAGTTTAAATATGATACTGTAATTGATGAAATTGCTAGTACAATCAAGGTTGGAAATGTTAAGAAGCCGAATGCAAGCATAACAATTGCTAATAATTCGTTCATAAACATTTCATCGAAAAATTTTAAAGCTATACAGTTTTTTAAGACCGAGCTAAATAAGAAATTGAGTGTAAAAACGAATAATAATGTATTAAATGATATTTTGATAAATAAAGAGCAAATATCATATCAAAATTGATGTTTTGAAATTTAGAATATAAAAATGGATAAGAAATATGAGTAGGTTAAAAGATGCACTGCTTTTCATAACATTTGCGATCCCCAAAGCAGGTGCTAAAATCGGAGGGTTCCCACTATATATTTCCCTGTTGAGTAGTATGTATTTTATGTTCATGGGAGCCCTGCATGCACTGACAAGACCGAAAGAACTTTTACTCGCATTAATACCATTAATATTATTATTGCTTTCATTTTTAATAAATCAATCTTCATACAATGCTTTGTTTTTTTCGGGGTCACCATTTTTACCATTGTCATCTCAAATAGCATATATAAGTTCGATGTTTGCTTTTTTTTGTTATTATGGCGCTCTTGGTATCAACAATGCTGACAATTGGAAACGTTATTTAAAATTAATTTTTTACATCCTCGTTATTTATGCTTTAATGCAAAAGATTATTGGTGACTATACAGTGGTTATTCCTGGTATTACAGCTAATTTCCAGGATGCAGTAACGCCAAACTTTCTTGCAGACAAAAACAATATGATTTGGGGGATACATTATCTAAAAGCTACATCCACATATCAAAACGGTAATGTATTTGGCGCCAATCTATTACTAATTGGTTTCGCTGTTATCGCAAATTTAAGAAATGAGCTAAAGGGGACAATTGTCCCATTGGCTTTACTTGGAATAGTCGTATTATTGACAGCCTCAGCATCAATATATCTTGGTATGATTGGTGCGCTTTTATGGATGTTTTTTACCGCAGAAAAAAAATCACCAATGGCATTGATAATAATGCTACTTGTAATCGTAGCCTCGGTAGTCATGTTTTTAATTTTATTAAATACCGATAATATTTTTTCAAAAATAATTTATGAAAGATTGGTTAACCGTGACTTAAGTCAAGGGAGCGGAAGAATTGAAAAGATTATATATTATATCGATATTATTACAGAGCACCCATTGATACTGCTAAATGGTATGTTATCTTACAACAGAACATTTTATGAGATTTATGAAGTTCTCCCAGCTTCAATAGCGCAAATTTTTGGTGTGCCAATGATGTTATATTTCTTGAGTTTTATTTTTCTTAAATTAAAACCGTTGTTAAGATCGCCTTATATTCTGCCATTTGTCGCATATTTTTGCGCTGCCTTATCAGATGGTGCTTTTTGGCTGCCCCCAACGGCAACAAATCTATTTATCATGATGGGCTTGTGTACAGTTTGGTTTAACCAAGAGTGTAAAAATAAAACTGAAGGTGCAAATGATTAATAAGTTTAAAACAGCGGTTGTATTTACTGCATCAATTGTGGGCGGTCATGAATTAATGACCATAGCTCATGTAAAAAGATTTCTTAATAAAGGGATTGATTTATCATGTTTTGTGCCAGATGATAATTCACAATTAAAAAAAGCTCTTGCGGATCAAGGTGTGGAATATAATACACATGCAATTTGTCATAAAAGATTAGAAATTCTGCACTCTTTTTTTAACCTCAAATATAGAATGCAGGCAAGGAATTTCTTAAAAAAAATAAGTATTGAATATGACTATATTATCATTGTCCAAGGTGATATTGAGTTAGGCTCTGTTTTCATAAATGAAGGGGTTAGGGTTTGTAGGGAACAAATAATTAGCTATATCCCTTACACACATAGTTTTTCTTTAATGGGAAGTAAGCTCTCCTTGATTAAAGATATTCTATCAAGGAATCTTTATAAAAAATGTGACAAATATATCTCTATTAGTAATATATTTGCTAGTGAGCTTACAAAAAGAAACCCAAATGCTGATGTTAGAGTATTGCGTAATGTTATAGTTAATTTTAATTCTAAAAATATAAGAGGGAGTGGTTACACTTACCGTCCAAAGGAAAATGAATTTGTTTTGCTTATGGCTGGAAGGGTTTATTTTCGGCAAAAAGGACAACACTTACTGGTTGGCGCTTTAAAAAAAATTAATATCCAGAAAAATATAAGAGTTAAGGTTATTGGTGATGGCCCAGACCTTAACAAAATGAAAGAGATGTCAGGCGCATTGAGTTCTAATGTGACTTTTGAATACATGGGCTGGAAGAATAATATATGGGACCATACCAAAGATGTGGATGCATTAGTTTTACCTTCATTGTATGAAGGGGTACCGCTTGTAATGCTTGAAGCAATTAAGGCAAATGTCTCCATTATAGCTCCTGCTCGTGATGGCATGCGTGATTATATACCTCAGGGTTATTTATATAAAACTGGTAGCGAAGAAGAAGAAATAGAAGCATTATCACAGAAGTTAAAAGAAATTATAAGTAGCAACTAACCAATGGATATTTATGAAAAACATTCTAATTGATGACCGATGGTCAGGTTCAGGCGGAATCGGAACATTTGCTGAAGAAATTAATAAAAAAACAAATTATAAAAGTGCGGGTTTCACTGGCAAACCATTCAGTCCTGTTGATTGCATAAAAACATCATTAAAGATGTTGAAGATGCGTGATGGTATTGTTTTTTTTCCAGGTTATATTCCTCCGTTATTTACTAGGGTGCCATATGTATTTACAATCCATGATTTGAATCATTTGGAACGTCCTGAAAACTCAAGCTTGTTAAAAAAAATATTTTATAAGGTTGTCATAAAAAGAGGGTGTCAAAAAGCTAAGTATATTTTTACTGTTTCCGAGTTTTCGCGACAAAAAATCATTCAATGGTCCGGAGTTCCTGCTGAAAAGGTTGTAAATGTAGGTAATGGAGTATCCAACGATTTCAGACCTGATGGAAAAAAGAAAGAGTTTGGCTATCCTTATTATTTATGTGTTAGCAACAGGAAAAGCCATAAGAATGAGGTTGGAACAATTCAGGCTTTTGCCAGAGCAGATATCCCTAAAAACGTAAAACTTGTTTTTACTGGGAAGAAAACAAATGAGTTAGCGACTCTCATCGAAATCAATGAACTTACTGATAGAGTTGTATTTACTGGTTTTGTCAAAAACGAAGAATTACCTGAGCTTTATCGTGGTGCAGAAGGATTGATTTTCGTCTCCTTCTATGAAGGATTCGGTCTCCCTGTGATTGAGGCAATGGCAAGTGGTATACCTGTAATTACCTCCAAAACAACCTCCCTCGGTGAGGTTGCTGGCGACGCAGCACTTGTAGTTGACCCTGAAAATATACAGCAAATAGCAACTGCAATATCTAAATTACATTCTGATATTGAACTTAAAACACAACTCATTAGTAAAGGCTCGAAACAGGTCGGTAAATATTCCTGGAGTGCTACCGCAGAACTTGTTAATAAGTATCTAACAAGTAGTTGAGAGTATAGAAATCGTAAAACAAGAATGAGATTTTTCTGCGTTGACGATAATGTTGGTAAAAATGAGTGAAAAATACGCTACAAATAAAAAAATAGTTGCAAAGAACACATTCATGCTTTATGGCAGGATGTTACTAATAATGTTTGCAACTTTTTATACCTCACGCTTAGTTTTAAATGCGCTTGGGGTTTATGACTTTGGGCTTTACAGTGTCATTGGCAGTATTATCGTTTTATTTTCGTTCATTCAAAACGTATCAGCTTTGGCAACTCAAAGGTTCCTGTCAGTTGGTTTAGGTAGAAGGGACTTTTCTTGGACGAAAAGAGTCTTTTCGACAAGTATTTTGGTCCATTTTATAATATGTGGTGCTGTTTTATTCCTCGCTGAAACAATTGGTTTATGGTTCTTAATCTATAAATTAAGAGTTCCCGTTGAGCGTATGACAGAAATATTTTGGGTGTACCAGTTGTCTGTCATATCTCTGCTTATTCAGATCATGCAAACACCATTTATTGCAGCGTTAATTGCAACTGAAAAGATGGATTTGTTTGCTAAGATAGGGATATTTGATGCTATTCAGCGTTGGGGCATGGTGTATTTATTTACCTTGTTCGAATTCGACTCGAAATTAATATGGTATGCTGCATTCTTGCTTTTTGGATATATATCAGTGTTTTTTTTCTATTTTGTTAGTTGTATTAAAAAAATAGATATATGTACTGTAAAGGTTAGTTTCAAAGAAAATAAAGAACTGCTCAAAGAAATACTCTCCTTCTCGAGTTGGTCCATGATAGGCTCATTGAGTTTAGTCGGACTTTCTCAAGGTATCGCTCTGCTGACATATTTTTTTGTAGGTGTGGTGGCGAATGGTTCTGTTTGGTTAGCGGAGCAGGTATTGATTGCATTTAACCGTGTCATAGGTACTTTGCAAACCGCATTTAATCCTCAACTGATAAAGCAGCATTCGACTGGAAATCACGAAGAGGTTTCCTCTCTTCTATCTTTATCATGTAAGTTGACTGGCTTTATCGTACTGATTGCAGCAGTACCTGCTTTTGTAGATGCGCCTTTTGTTATTAACTTATGGTTGAAACAAGTTCCAGAACATTTGGTGGTATTGGTAAGAATTGTCATACTGTATGTCATCGTTGATTCTCTTTCTGGACCTTTCGTTACCGTAGCATATGCAGTGGGAAAATTGCGTAACTATCAATTAATAGCATCATTGATAATGCTTTTAACTTTAGTAGTTATATATGCTCTTTACTCATTAGGATTTGCATTGGTCGTGGCGGTTTCGAGTCGTATACTTTGTGCAGTTGCAATGCTTATATTCAGGGTTCTGTATGTGGAAAAGGTAACAGGATTAAATAGTAAAATATTTTTTCTTAATATTTTCCCGCGCTTATTTTCTGTTTCTTTAATATCATTTGCAATTTCATTTTATATCAACACCGTTCTTCCTATTGGTTTTTTAGGATTACTGCTTCTAATATCCTTAAACATAATTGCTGTGACTATACTCTTTTTCTATTTGGTGCTAATTAGTTCAGAAAGAAAATATTTAATATCTTTAATAAAGAAAAAATTAGGTAGGAAATAACATGCAAGTAAACAATACTCAATATGGCGTCCTGACATACGAAAGTGACATTTATGTCAAAAGAAACTGGATCAATCTGGGTGATTATGTACAAAGTACAGCAGCACGCCAGTTTTTACCTTGCGTGAATGAGTATATACCACGAGATCATATGAATACTTATAGTGGTAATAAAGTAAAAATGATCATGAATGCGTGGTACATGGATATACCAGAAAACTTTCCACCATCTGAAGATATAACTCCTTTATATGTTTCAATCCATATTAACTCTACTATTGTAGATAAAATTTTCACACCTGCGAGTATCGAGCATTTTAAAAAGCATGCACCTATAGGTTGCCGTGATTTTTACACACGTGATTTGCTTATTTCAAAAGGAATTGATGCATATTATTCAGGTTGCATGACCCTTACTTTGGGGAATAAATATAAACGAGATAATGTAACGGATGATGTTTATTTTATTGATGTAATGTATGACTCAATGTCATTGCCAGAATTAATTAGCCAACCGTTACGTTTTGGTAAGCGCTTACTAAATGGTCGCGCATTTGAATTTAATCATAGAAGTAAAGTCCTTAATCAGTTTTTTGATAGTGAATTACTTAAGCATGCTAAATATGAAAAACAGATCATCCCGTACCTTTCTGCGGATGAAGGTTTTAAATTAGCTGATGAATTTCTTAGGAAATTAGCTAATGCAAAACTGGTAGTAACATCCAGGATCCATACAGCTCTTCCGTGCCTGGCTATGGGGACTCCAGTTATTTTTGTAAATGGTGGCTTTAAAAATAAAGTTGATAACTGCCGTTTCGATGGTTTGTTTGACTTCTTTAATAGAATTGACGTCGATATGAACGCCAATGCGACTGCTAATTTTGAATTTGATGGTAAGAAAATAGGAATGAATACCATTATTAAAAATAAAACTTTGCATGAGCAATATGCTAATGAATTAGCTGATAAATGCAAAAGTTTTGTTGTTTAATGTAATTCTTAATGTCTCTACATCGAACTGTTAATATATTAGATGAGGTTAAGTCATGATTCTCCCTGTGATAATGGCTGGAGGTACTGGAAGTCGTTTATGGCCGATGTCGCGAGAGCTATATCCGAAACAGTTTTTACGTTTACACGGCGAGCTATCGATGCTTCAGGAGACTATTACTCGCCTTGATGGTTTAGAGACTAAAGAACCTATTGTAATTTGTAACGAACAACATCGTTTTTTAGTCGCTGAACAACTACGTCAAATCGAGAAGCTCTCTAATAATATTATTCTTGAACCAATTGGGCGTAATACGGCTCCAGCTATAGCTCTTGCCGCGTTACACGCAGTTGCACATGATGATGACCCATTGCTACTTGTTTTGGCTGCAGACCACGTTATTGAGAATAATGAAGCTTTTCAAGCTGCAATCAACAGTGCTGTAATTTATGCAAATCAAGGAAAGCTTGTAACATTTGGGATTGTGCCAACTGGTCCCGAAACGGGTTATGGTTATATCCAGCGGGGTAGCGAAGAACATTTTGATAAGCATGTAGCTTATGATGTAAAACGTTTCGTTGAAAAACCCAGTTTGCCTACAGCACAGGAATATCTAGACAGCGGTGAATATTACTGGAATAGCGGCATGTTCATGTTTCGAGCAAGTCGCTTTCTACAAGAGTTGGATGAGTTCCGTCCAGATATTCTCAGTTCATGTAAACAGGCAATGCAGACTGTGCATACCGATTCTTTACGTGACTTTATTCGTGTTGACAAAGATGCTTTCTCTGCTTGTCCTGATGAGTCAGTTGATTATGCAGTGATGGAAAAAACGCGGTCTGCATCTGTGGTACCATTGGATGCTGGTTGGAATGATGTGGGTTCATGGTCCGCATTGTGGGAAGTTAACGATAAGGATGGTAAAGGTAATTCACTATCAGGGGATGTTTTTGTCCATGATTCTTCTAATTGTTATATAAATAGCGAAGAACAACTTGTAGCTGCGGTTGGGGTTAACAATCTGGTAGTAGTTAGTACCAAAGATGCTGTGCTCGTTATTGATAAATCCCAAGTGCAGGACGTTAAACGCGTAGTTGAACATCTTAAAATGACTTCGCGCCGAGAGTATAGAATCCACCGCGAATCCTATAGCCCTTGGGGGCATAGTGATAAAGTTGTTAATACAACTAAATATCATATAAACAAAGTCACAGTTAAACCGGGCGGTAAGTTTTCATTACAAATGCATCATCACCGTGCCGAGCACTGGATTATATTATCAGGAACAGCGAAGATTACCTTAAACGATCGTGAGTTTTTACTTACGGAAAACCAGTCGACATTTATTACTGCGTGTTCGGCTCATATGCTGGAAAACCCATGGAAAATAGCTGTTGAGATCCTTGAGATTCAGTCTGGTTCATATTTAGGTGAAGATGATATTGTTCGTCTAAAAGATCATTATGGAATTTGATTAAACGGGGAAAATGATGGAATTATTAACCTGCTTTAAAGCGTATGACATTCGCGGCAAGTTAGGCTCTGAACTTACGGAGGACATCGCATATCGTATTGGTCGTGCCTATGGTGAGTATCTTAAGCCTAAAAAAATGGTTGTTGGAGGCGATGTTAGACTAACTAGTGAATCTCTTAAACTTGCCCTTGCCAAAGGATTACAGGACGCTGGTACTGATGTTCTTGACATCGGATTATCAGGTACAGAGGAGATTTACTTTGCTACATCCTATCTCGGTGTTGATGGGGGAGTAGAAGTAACAGCCAGTCATAACCCAATTGATTATAATGGAATGAAACTCGTGCGTGAGAACTCAAAGCCAATCAGTGGTGATACTGGGCTAAGGGAGATCCAGCGTCTGGCAGAAGAGAATAATTTTGCTATAAACTCATCACAGCCTCAAGGTACTTATCAATCCATTTCAGTATTAGATGCATATATTGATAAATTATTGAGCTATATTAATCTTAATAATATTAATAGAACGCTAAAATTAGTTGTTAATTCTGGCAACGGCGCAGCTGGCCACGTTATAGATGCCCTTGAGAAGCGATTTATAAAACAGAATGTTCCTGTTGAATTTATAAAGGTGCATCATGAGCCTGATGGTACTTTTCCAAATGGTATACCTAATCCATTATTACCAGAGTGCAGAAAAGATACCACTGATGCTGTCATAAAGAATAAAGCTGATATGGGAATTGCATTTGATGGTGATTTCGATCGATGCTTTCTATTCGATAATATGGGTAACTTTATTGAAGGATACTATATTGTTGGTCTTTTGGCTGACGCATTCCTTGAAAAGAATCCTGGCTCTCGTATTATTCATGATCCGCGTTTAAGCTGGAATACAATTGATATTGTAAATAAAGCGGGCGGCATTCCCGTGATGTCCAAAACAGGTCATGCTTTCATTAAAGAACGTATGCGCGCAGAAGATGCGATATATGGTGGCGAAATGAGTGCCCACCATTATTTCCGCGATTTTGCCTATTGCGATAGCGGAATGATCCCATGGCTCCTTGTTGCCGAGTTGCTATGTATCAAAGATAAGACACTGAACCAATTAGTTAATACGCGGATGCAAGCTTATCCAGCTTCTGGAGAAATCAACAGCGCCCTTAGCGATCCACAATCTGCAATCAAACGGGTCCTTGAACGCTATCAGGGGGAAGCCCTTGATATTAACCATACTGATGGTATAAGCCTTGAGTTTGCGGAATGGCGCTTCAATCTACGTAGTTCTAACACTGAGCCTGTAGTTCGCCTAAATGTAGAGTCCAGAGGTGATGTTACTTTAATGGAAAACAAAACTGCAGAGATTTTGGCATTATTAAGGGCTTAAATTTAAATTCCTAAAGGTGCTTTGCAATTATGGAGCACCTTATATATTTCGCATGTTGAATTATAAATATACGATGGGTTTTTATGCGCGATTTAAATGTTGGTATTGTTGCTGATTGGTTTATAACTTATGCTGGTTCAGAAAAAGTTGTAGCTGAACTTATTAAATCCTATCCAGAATCGCATTTGTATTCTGTTGTGGATTTTCTTTCCTCTGAAAATAAAAAATACTTTCAGAATAAAGAAATAACCACAACATTCATTCAACGTCTACCAAAAGCGAAGAAAAAATATCAAACGTATCTTCCTTTGATGCCATTAGCAATTGAGCAACTTGATGTATCAAAGCACGATATCATTCTTTCAAGCAGCCATGCTGTTGCTAAAGGGGTTTTAACTGGTCCTGATCAACTTCATATTAGTTATGTTCATTCCCCTATAAGATATGCTTGGGATCTTCAGCATCAGTATCTTCGAGAAGCAGGTTTAGATCATGGTTTAAAGGGAATGATTGCAAAATTGATTCTGCATAAAATGCGTATGTGGGATTATCGAACTGCAAATGGCGTTGATCATTTCATTGCTAACTCTCAATTCATCGCGCGCCGGATTAAAAAAGTTTATGGGCGTGAAGCTGATGTCATTTATCCGCCTGTTGACGTCAATCGCTTCCTTCTGAATGAAGATAAAGAAGATTATTTCTTTACAGCATCACGGCTTGTCCCTTACAAGCGTATTGATCTGATTGTTGAGGCTTTCAGTCACATGCCAGATCGTAAACTTGTCGTCGTTGGTGATGGCCCGGAAATGCAAAAGATAAAGTCTAAAGCCACGGCTAACATTGAAATTCTGGGTTATCAATCAAATGAGGTCATGCAAGAGCATATGAGGAATGCTAAAGCATTTGTTTTTGCTGCAGAAGAAGATTTTGGAATTACTCCAGTTGAAGCACAGTCTTGTGGGACGCCTGTAATTGCGTTTGGAAAAGGTGGTTCACTTGAAACAGTAAGACCATTTGGTGTAGACAATCCAACAGGTATCCTTTTTGACAAACAGGACATAGCTTCTGTCATTGATGCTGTGCAGAAGTTTG
>ERZ1036424.628-NODE-628-length-11025-cov-2.957247_pt1 | contig 11025 bp, 9 predicted proteins | sample MGYA00514221_ERZ1036424 | MGnify/ENA primary metagenome ERZ1036424 (study PRJEB33795, sample SAMN09464939) | human gut metagenome | host: Homo sapiens | place: USA: Stanford, California | collected 2016-11 | study: EMG produced TPA metagenomics assembly of the...
CTAAATAATCAAATATCTCAGAAAAAAAAAAAAAAAAGCCTCCATTTATTATTCCATCAGTATTCTTTTTTTCTTCAAAAGATTTAGCAACTCCGTCTTCTACAGTTAGGATTCCATATTGTGATTTTTTATATATTCCAGTAACTGTAGCTATTTTGCCTTGCTTTTTATGAAATTTTAACAATTCATCTATATTTATATCTGATAATCCATCTCCATAAGTTAACATAAATGTTTCATTTCCTATATATTTTTGAGCTCTTTTTAATCTACCGCCTGTCATAGTTTCTAGACCTGTATCAATAAAGTTTATTTTCCATGGTTCTGGTTCTATATCTAAATTAATATTTCCATTTTTCATATCTAAAAGAAAGCTGCTAGTTCTCCAGGAATAATCAATAAAATATTCTTTTATCTTATCTCCCTTATATCCTAGTAAAAACATAAAGTCATTAAATCCATAATGGCTATACATCTTCATAATATGCCATACAATAGGCATACCACCAACATCACATAAAGGCTTAGGAGTCTCCATGGTTAACTGACTCATTCTAATACCTTTACCACCAGCAAGTATAATAGTTTTCATTTCTTATCCTCCAGTCTTTTATTTAAGTCTACTATTTTTAAAATCCATAATCGATTTACTATCTAAATACCCCAAATTATTATATTCATCATACAAAATAACAAATATTAAAATAGTTTCTTGACCATCACATATATTTGATACAGTTGAGTTATTAGTGATACTTATAATACATTTGCCTTTAATGAATGCATTAACTTGATTCTCTAAATTTTTTATATTTGAACTTTTTAATATTTTTATTTTCATTGAATAATACCCTTCCTCCAATTATTTTCATATATATATGCTATTCATAAATTTTTATTATGTTACATATATTTGTTTATAAATAGAGTAAGTGCATTTTTATAAAAAATTATTTTGCTTATGGATTTTATTAATTGAGAAAATGAATATAGAATTAAGATTTAGAATTAAAGAATTGTATTACTTAATTTAAATGTCTATTTTATATGAATTGTATGTACATAATAAAATTAATTACTTAAAAGTAGAATTTTCATTAATATATTAGTATAATGTGTAAAGACAGGGAAGGTGATAATATTATGGATAAAACTTTGGTCTTAAAGATTTTGGGAAAGAAGGATTCTGTAGACTTAGGTGATCAGATTTATAACCTTAGAGGTATAACTGAAGAGTTAAGAAAAATAATTATACTAAAGCTAGATATTACTGAGACATTTGCTAATAGAACAAGCAAAGAGCTTAAGGATGTATATGATATATTAAAATTAATAAAGGATAGACTGGAAGAGGCAGATAATATTAGCGGATATACAAATAGTAGAAAGTTTTTATTAAAATTTGTAAATAATCTATGCATTAATATTAATGGAATCATAAATTCAATTAATCCTATTAATGTAAAAGATCTAACTTACTATTCTAATACCCTTATAGATTTAGTTTTAATGTATTAATTGTGAACTAGTAATCTTTGTATATATGTCATCACTATATTAATAATTGTTTACTTACTACAATAATTTATAATAATAAATTTTATTACAAATTATTGTAGTATTTTTTTATTTGTTTTAATGCATAGGTTTCTCTATATACCCATGGATTTTTTTCTTGGTTATTAGATTTTAATATTTTTTCATTTATATTAATTGCCTTATCTATTTTTATCCAAACAGGTTTAAAATCTAAAGCATTTTCATAATCATCTAATTGTTGAACTGTCTTGTTATCAGATATTTCACAAATATAGTAGTGAGAAATCATTTCAAAAATAGAGTTTTCCTTATATGTATCAACTTTTCTTTCAATTATTATTCCTAATTTATCTTTAACTTTATTAACTATATATCCAGTCTCTTCTCTCACTTCTCTTATTAATGTATCTTCATTACTTTCATTTTTATGTGCTCCACCACCTGGAAACTTGTAATCTCCACGTTTATTATATACCATTAAAATTTTACTATTCAATATACTTTTTATAATTTTTTTTAAAATATTATTATCTTTAATAATAATAGCTCTAATAGCTTTTCTATACTTTACACGAACTATTTCTTTATTAACTTTTTTAATTCCAATTACATGATTAAAAATCGTAACTCACCTCCATTAATTTATTATCTAGACACATATATTATAATAAAAATCTGTATTCAGTTTAAGAAATTAAGAATTATTTAAAAATCCTAATATTTAATTCTAAATTTTACATTGTTAATTAGAACTTATATATATTATTAGTATATCTTAATTATAGTTTTTTATAATAATAAATAAAATGGCACTATCCCATTTGTATAAACATTACAATGAAAATAGTACCCCTAAAATTTAATAATTAAATTTAATTTTTATACACCAAGTGTAGCTAACATTATTGCTTTTATAGAATGCATTCTATTTTCTGCTTCATCAAATACTACTGATTGTTTACCTTCAAAAACCTCATCTGTAACTTCGATTTCGCTTAATCCAAATTTTTCTCCAACATCTCTGCCTACTTTAGTTTTTAAATCGTGATAAGCTGGCAAGCAATGCATAAATATTGCTTCTTTATTTGCATTATTCATAACATCTTTATTTACTTGATATGGCTTTAATAATTTTAGTCTACTTTCCCAGACTTCATCAGGTTCTCCCATAGATACCCATACATCTGTATAAATAACATCAGCATTTTTAGTACCTTCCTTAACATCTTCTGTTAAAGTGATTGTACAGTCATTTTCCTTTGCTATTTCTTTGCATATATTAACTAAATCTTCAGCTGGAAATAGTTCTTTAGGTGCACATGCTGTAAAGTTAAGTCCCATTTTAACGCAAGCTACCATTAATGAATTCCCCATATTATTTCTTGCATCACCCATATATACAAAATTTACACCTTTTAATCTTCCAAGTTTCTCTTCTATAGTTAAAAGATCAGCAATCATTTGAGTTGGATGAAATTCATCTGTTAATCCATTCCAAACTGGTACACCTGAATATTTAGCTAATTCCTCAACAGTTTCTTGGCTAAATCCCCTATATTCAATTCCATCATACATTCTTCCAAGAACTCTTGCTGTATCAGGGATACTTTCTTTTTTGCCCATTTGAGATCCATTTGAATCTAAATATGTAACTCCCATTCCAAGATCTCTTCCAGCTACTTCAAAAGAGCATCTTGTTCTTGTTGATGTTTTCTCAAATAATAAAACTATGTTTTTCCCTTTTAATCTATCATGTGGTACTCCAGTTCTTTTAAGTATTTTTAAATCTTTTGATAAATCAACTAAATATCTAATTTCTTCTGAGGTAAAATCTAATAATTTTAAAAAGCTTCTTCCTCTTAAATTTATAGCCATAATAATTCCCCTTTTCATAAAATTTCTATTACTTATTGCATTTATTAAATTATACCAATTTTATTGGTTATTGTCTAAAAAAATATAAAATATCATAATTTATAATTGTTCCACCTGGTGGAAATGTAGTTTTATACTATGGAATATGCATATTGAACAATAAAATAAAAAAACTATAATTGAATTATAAGGAAAATATAATATTATATGGATTATTTGGGAGGTTGGTATTCATGTTAAAAGCAAATGTAGGTTCAAGTATGTCTAATAATGCTAAAGTAGCTGGTAAGGAAGCAGCAGCTAAAGCTAAAGTTGGTCTTGATGAAATTAAAATGGCTTTTGTTTATGGTAGTTGTGACTATGATATTAAAGAAATGATATCAGGTATATCTGAAGAACTACCTAATATCCCACTCATAGGTAATACATCTTTTACAGGTATAATCACTCCAGAAGGATTTGTAGGTTCAGATAATGGATTTGTAGGTGTTATGGCTCTTTCTGATCCAAATATGGAAGTTGGAGTTGCATCAATAAAAAGAGGCGACTCTCCTATAGAAGATGGAAAAACAATTGCTTTAGAAGCTATGAAAGCAGCTAATAAAACCTGTGCTCCAAAATACTTTTATATGGCAGCTTCACCTGCTGAAGAAGAATTTTATTTAAAGGGTATTAGTTCAGTAATTGGTAGAGTACCATTTTTTTTTTTTTTTTCTGCTGATAACAGTATAGCTGGAAATTGGAAATTATATACTAACGATTCTGAATTTGCAGATGGTGTAATCGTTACCTTTTTCTATAGCGATTTACCTATTACAAATTTATTTACTGGAACTTATAGAGAAACTGATGATTTTGGAGTTATTACAAAAGTGAATGGAAATAGAACATTAGTTGAAATAGATGGCGTTCCTGCAACTAAGAAATACGCTGAATGGACTGGTGTAGATATGGAAGCTGTAACAGGTGGAAATTTACTTGTAACTACTATAACCTCACCTCTTGGTGTAAAAGATCGTTTGGGAGATTTGATAGCTATTCGTCATCCTATGAATGGAAATGAAGATTTCTCAATGGCAATTGGAAATAATTTAGCTGAAAAAACTTGTGTTATTCGTATGGAAGCAACTGTAGATGAACTTATTTCTTCAACTGGAGAAACTTTAAAAGAATTGATTAATAAGGTTGATGGACCAATAGCTGCTTTCCATTTGGTACATTGTGGTGGTCGTAGAGCTGGAATTGGTGATAGGATTAATGAAGTCTATGATTCTATAAAAGCTGTAGCTGGTGAAATACCTTTTATTGTTGAATTTACCTTCGGAGAATATGAAAGTGATAACAATAACACTTGTGGTGGATTAATGCTTTCATTTACAGCTTTTAGAAAATAAATGTTACTTTATAGGATTATTTAAATAGATCTAATTATTATAATAACTTTAAATAATATATTAAACATAAAATTCAGAAATATATGGAGGTTTTGTATATGAAAATGATTATAAATGGTAAATCAGTAGATTCTTCAGATGGTAACGTTATAAATGTTATAAACCCTGCCACTGGCGAAATAATAGATTCAGTTCCATCAGCTACTGAAGCAGATATTAAAGAGGCTGTATCTTACGCTAAAGCAGCTCAAAAAACTTGGGCTAAAGTTCCTGTTTATGAGAAAGTAAATATTATGAAAAAATTTATTTCTTTAGTTATAGAAAATAAAGAAGACCTTGCAAGAACTCTATCTGATGAAACAGGAAAACCAATAAAAGAAGCTAGAGCTGAAATTTCAAACATACCAGTTGCATTTGATGCATTTTCTGAAAAAGCTAAACATTTATATGGTAATGTAGTTCCTGCTGGATTAGAAGCTGGACAAGATAAAAATATATTATTTACTCAAAGAGAGCCAATTGGTGTAGTTGCTTGTGTTATCCCTTTTAATTTCCCTTGTGATTTATATGATCAGAAAGTAGCTCCTGCCCTACTTTCTGGAAATTCAGCTATTGTAAAACCATCAACTGATAATCCTCTTACTCTATGTAAATTAACTGAACTTATGGTTAAAGCAGGAGTAACTGATGGTGCCATTCAAATAGTTACTGGACGTGGATCAACAGTTGGAAGTATATTATGTTCAAATCCTGATGTACATTTAGTTACATTAACAGGTTCTACAGAAGTAGGTATTGAAACTGCAAAGGTTGCTGCTGAGAATCTAACTCATGTAGCTTTAGAGCTTGGTGGAAATGATGCATTTTTAGTATTGGAAGATGGTGATGTAGATTTAGCAACAGATGAATTAATATGGGGACGTATGTATAACACCGGACAAGTATGTTGTGCTTCTAAACGTTTTATAGTTCATAGAAGCCTTGTAAATGAATTTGCTAAAAAAGCTGTTGAAAAAATAAGTGCAATAAAATTAGGTATGCCTGCTGATGATGATACCGAACTTGGATGTTTAATCAGTGAAAAAGCTGCAATAACAGTTGAGAAACAAGTAAATCTTACAGTTGATCAAGGTGGAAAAATTATATTAGGTGGAAATAGAAAAGGCGCATTCTACTCTCCTACTGTAATTACTGATGTACCTAAGACTGCTGATGTTGCAATTGATATGGAGATTTTCGGACCTGTAGTGCCTATTATTCCATTTGATACAGTTGAAGAGGCAATTGAAATAGCTAATAGTTCTAAATTTGGATTATGCGGTTGCGTATTTACTAAGGATATGAAAAAAGCATTTTCAGTAGCTAATTCTTTAGAATGTGGTGGTGCAGTTATAAATGGAGCAAGCTTCTTTAGAAGTTTTGAAATGCCATTTGGTGGATATAAATTCTCTGGTATTGGAACAGAAGGTGTAATGAGCACGTTTAATGAAATGACAAGAACTAAATCAATTGTTTTAAAGAATATATTATAATACGCTCTCAATAATCCCTATATTTAAATAAAGGAGTCTGCAATATTTGCAGCTCCTATTTTAGATATATTTTATTATTCTATCCTGTATATCCCATACGTTTTGATATTTTTATTGCTGCATCTTTAACCTGATCTACTATTATAGGCAGCTTATCATGTGAAATCTGTGAACTAGGGCCACTTGCACTTATTGATGCAATTGCATCTCCTCTATAATCATAGATTGGTGCACCTACACATCTGCTTCCAAGTACATACTCCTCATCATCCATTGCCCACCCTTGACTTCTAACGTTTTTCAAATATTTCTTAAAGTCATGCATATTTGTAATTGTATTTGGTGTAAACTTCTCAAATTTACAATTAATAAGTGCTTCTTCAAGTTCTTCTCCTGAAAGACAAGATAACAAACACTTTCCCATTGATGAACAGTAGGCTGGTGATCTATATCCTATTTGTGAATATAACATTGCTGTTGGATATAAATCCATTTTTTCAATATAAATTACTTCATCTGCATCTAATATGCCTAAATGTACTGTAAGATTTAATTCAGAGCGTAAAAATGATAAATATGGTTTAGCTTCTGTCTGTAGCTCCAAGCCATTTATATGATAACTAACCAATTCTACAAGTTTTAAACCAATAGAATAACAAGAATTCTTATCCTTTTCCACATAATGTCTAGAATACATTGCCTGAAGTAATCTATGTACAGTTGATTTACTAATACCTGTTATTTTTGAAATTTCAGTTAGGCTCATTGGATTTTGAGCTTCTGATAGTAATTCAATAATATCAAATGTCCTGTCCATAACCCTTATATTATTCTCCATATTAATATCCCCCATTTAAATACCCTAGTAAACAATTACAAAAAATAGACCATAATTATCTATTTACTTAATCTTTTAAATTTAATCATATTAACAAAATTTTAAGTAATATTACTACTTAAATTTTAGCATCAATAATTATTAAGGTCAATAAATGTGCAAAAGAGTTAAAAACTAGTAATTAATTTTTTAAAAAATGTGGTCATAAATTTAATCTATGACCACATATATGAGCTATATTTTAATTTTTAAAATTTCCAAAATAATTTTTTTCAATTACTAAATCTGCAATTCTAAAAGTATCTTTTAAATGATTTAATTCATTTTCATCCTTAACTTCTCCCATAATACTGCCATCATTTAATAAAGCTGCATCTCTTTCAGTATTTACTAATACTCGCCCCATAGAGCTGCTATCAAACTTATTTCTATCAATTCCAAGTAAGTAAGATATTGTTGGTAAAAAGTCTGATTGACCACCTGCTTTAGATATAGTTTCTGGCTCTAAGCCTTTAGAATAAATTATAAATGGTATTTTTTTGTGATTATCTTTCCACCAATCACCTTCAAGATTAATATCCTTTATTTCATCTTCATAGAATTTATGAATACCACAATGATCACCATAAATCATTACTACAGTATTATCTAATTGATTGTTCTTTTCTAATTCATCTAAAAACATTCCTATAGATTCATCAGTATATCTAACACTTTGAAAATATCCTCCCATCTTATTTTCATCAAGTTCTTTTGGAAGATTTAAAAGCTTTTTATCATCAGGTATTTCAAATGGTCCATGGCTTGTAATTGTAGCTACAAATGTATAAAAAGGATCTTTCTCACTCTTTAATTTTTCAGCTGTTTGCTTTAAATAAGATTCATCAGATAATCCAGGTCCGATTATTTCATCTTTATTATATAAACCTATATCCCACATTTTATCTACTCCAAAGGATTTGTGAGGCTCTGCCCAGTTCCAGCTTCCTGGAAGTTCTGCATGGGTAGAAATTGATGTATATCCTTCATCTTTCAGTATATTTTGCAATGAATTATATCTACTCCATGGGTAAGAGAAGAAAGTCGTATTTTCTCTTATTGGGAATATTGAAGTATTAACTAGTAAATCAGCATCAGAGCTAGTACCAGAATTATTCTGTTCATAGATATTATCAAAATATAAACTTTGTGATAATAATCTGTTTAAATTAGGTGTTATTTCTTGTCCATAAATTTTTTGATTTATTACAAAGTTCTCTAAAGACTCAACTTGAATAGCAATTAAGTTTTTACCTTCTAACATTCCTTTATACTTATTATCAGGAAGATTTTCTTTGTTATCAGAAAACCACTTTTGTATGTCTTCTATTTCACCATCAGTTAATTTTTTGTTTTTATCTTTATAAAAATTTATATCAAATCCATGATATCCTAATGGACTCATATCACTAAAAGTTTGAAATGGTGCCCAAGATAATCTAAATAAATTTTGTCCTTCAACTTTTCCCTTTATATCTATGTAATAATGTCCAAATCCAACTAAGAAAACTCCAATTAATAGTACTGCTATTGCTTTTATTATTCTAAATGAGGTTTTAGTGTTTTCATCTGGATTTTTTACTTTAATAAACTTATAAATTAATACAAGTATAGGAAAATCAATTAAAAAGGCTATATCTACAATTCGTGGATTAAACAAATTTTTTCCTACTGGATTAAATATTCCACTATGCATTAAATGTCTTATTGATAAAAATGTTCCATTAACTCTGTAGTACCATATATCTGCAATAAATAATATTGTAATAAGCACGTCCAATATTAATGCAGCTTTTAAGCGTCCATTACCTTTAAAGAAAAATATTAAACTAAATATTAATATAATTATTGATACATGAACCCATTTAGCTGGTGTTCCAAAATAAATACTACCTAAGTTTATACTTGAAGAATTATCGGTTCTAAGCATTGATAATAATATAATTGATTTAAATTGAATAGCTATTACCATAAATACAAATAACCAATTATTTATAATGAAATTTTTTAACTTTTGTTTCATTTTTCCTACTCCCAACTTAAATTTATTTTACTTATTATATTTTAGCTCAATCTAAGTTTTTGACAAGAAAAATTTTTATTTAATAAAAAGTAATTTCAATCAGGTAATTTTTATCATAATAAATTAACGCATTATGTTGGTTAAAAATAGTAAGACATGAAATATAATCAAAATTTAATTAGGGGAATCTTGTACAATAAGTTAGGGAAATACTGTACAATTTTTTATCATATTTCTGTTTTATTATTATTTATACCCATCATAATGCGTTAAGTTTGTAAATTTAATAAACTTTATATTAGTTTAAATCCCATGCCATCAGTAATGTAATCTAAATATTTTATATCTGATGGAATCACATATCCTATAATATTAACTTTAGGTTCTTTTTCAAGATCTCTTCTTGCTATTTCTAATTCACCAGAATATCTTAAATATTCTGAATTTCCAATAGATATACTTCCCTTTTTACGCTGAGAAATATTATCTGGTTCAAATAATTTTCCTTGAGAGCTAAATTCACGAGATTCTTGAGATCTAATTACATATTCACTAGAATCAGGTCTATCATGATGAACCATATTTTTTACAAATATATATTTTTCATCAATTTTAGCATGTAAAGATATATAGCCTTCTGAAAGTTCTCTTAATTTATTGTAAGTTTCATCAGTACTATCTATATCTCCAATTAAGCATATATCTGTTTCAGTATCTTTTATTAATTGAAGCATATTAAATAATACATTTTCATTTCTATGCTCTTCTACTGTTGGAAGCCCCATATGAAGAGGCCCCCTAAGTTCATTATCTCCAGATACAAAAGCCATTGTAGTTATTCCTAAATTCTTTAATCTTCCATTAATTTTAGCAACCTTTTTTAAAGATAGTCCAGTTAATGGTTTAGGATAAAAGTTATGGCATGCAGAAAATTTTGAAAAATCAGCATTTAACTTTTTTAATTCATTTATGTCTTTATCTAGTAAAGTTGATGCATTAAATACAATATTAAAATCTTTTGATAATTCAATTATTTCTTCATAGGTAAATCCATAATCTAAACGTAAATGAGTTATACTTGTTTCTTTAAGCTCTTTAAAGTTATTAAATCCAAGTTTTTTAAGTGTCCTTGGACCTACGTCTACTATTAAATTAATTTTATTAGTATTGCATAGATCTAATAATTTTTTTACTTCTACTTCATAATTATCTAAATTTTCTTCTGGAATATGAAGAGATGTAAAAGCATATTTTGCATTGTTCTTAACAGCTTTTTCAATAATATTTTTATTTTTTTTTTATCCTGTACCAAGATATATTGATATACCAAATTCATTCATATTAAGCACCTTTTTTCTGTAAGTTTATATTATTTATTTTCCATAAACATCATCAATTCTTTTGTGGTCAACTCCAAAGAAGTATGTTAATGCAAAGCCTCCTATATAAGCTCCTACCATAGCAATTATATAATAAAGTTGTGTTCCAGGTACTACTATTAATAATCCAAATAATCCTGATACTCCTTGTGATACAGTTCCTAAGTGGAATAATGAAGCTAATACACCTCCAAGTCCTGAGCCTAAGCAAGCAGTTATAAATGGTTTTCCTAAAGGAAGAGTCACTGCATACATCATTGGTTCTCCGATTCCTAATATACCAACTGGTAATGAATCTCTAGTAAGTTGTTTTAATTTCTTATTTTTTGTTTTTAAATATAATGCAAAACCGGCACCAACTTGTCCTCCACCTGCCATCATAAGAATAGGTAATAGATAATTTATT
>ERZ1036424.629-NODE-629-length-11024-cov-4.143678_pt1 | contig 11024 bp, 14 predicted proteins | sample MGYA00514221_ERZ1036424 | MGnify/ENA primary metagenome ERZ1036424 (study PRJEB33795, sample SAMN09464939) | human gut metagenome | host: Homo sapiens | place: USA: Stanford, California | collected 2016-11 | study: EMG produced TPA metagenomics assembly of the...
TTAATGATGCACCAGCATTAAAAAGTGCTGATATAGGAATTGCAATGGGGCAGAGAGGTACAGAAGTTGCAAAGGAAGCATCACATATGATTTTAATGGATGATAATTTCACAACTATTGTTAATTCAATTAAGGATGGAAGAAGGGTATATGATAATATAAGAAAGGCAATGGTGTATATTCTAATAATTCATATTCCTATAGCAGCAATGGCAATGTGCGCGCCTTTATTTAATTTACCACCATTACTTTTACCGATGCATATTATGTTGCTAGAACTTATTATAGATCCAACTTGTTCTATTGTATTTGAAGGAGAACCAGCAGAAGCAAATATAATGGACAATCCACCAAGATCTCCAGAAGAACCATTGCTTACAAGAATATTAACAATAAAGGTAGTACTTCAAGGAATAACTATGTTTTTAGCAGCATTTATGCCATTTCATTATATGATTGACTTGGGGATGTCTTCAGAATATGCTAGAAGCTTTTCATTAATAACTTTGATTGTAGCAAATGTTACATTAGTTTTGGTTAATAGATCAAATACAGAATTACTATATCATCTTATAAAGGAAAAAGGAAATAAGGTTAGGTTAATTGTAAACAGTATGGCATTAGTTATGGCTTTATCAATAGTATATATACCTATTCTAAATAGCTTCTTTAAAACAGAAAAGATAGGAACTTGTGCTTTAATTTTTGCTATAGCATTAGGATTTATATCAACAGGATGGTGGGAGAGTGTTAAGATTGTTAAGAAAATAAGCAATAAATTTAGTAAGTAAAAAATATGAGTGATAAATTGCTTCGTTCTTTTATGTATATAATTCAATAGGCTTCTTCTTTAAATTTTATTATTAAAACTTAGAGAAGAAGCCTATTTATGCTTAATTTATTAAAGTTAATTATATAAATTATTTTATTATCAAAGTCTGTTATGTAGTTTATTAACTAAATTTTATAGAATTCTCTTAATTCTATAAGTTGGCGTACTTCACATAATGGAAATCATAGAAAAATGTCTTAAAAATTATGCCAATCTGTTGAGGCAAAATTCTCATCATAGCTATCATAAGCTGAACATAAGAAGTCGCAGCCCCATGTATCAGAAAATTGAAATTGTATAAATCGTCCAGATAAAACTAAGCCTTCTGACTTAATAGATTTAATTAATCCATCAAAATTAAACATTGGAAATAGCTTTCTTAATTCAGCTTCAACATCAGTTTTGTCTATAGTACCATTATTAGGACTATTATAATATTCATCATACATTTTATATATTGAATCTGATACAGAACTGTAAAGTTGCTTAATAACCTCATCACTGTACTTCTCTCGCATTTCATCTGTAACAGCTTCCTTTGTTTCCCAAAATGGATATTCACAATCAACCATATTTCTAAACATATTAATCCAAATACAGCTATTAATTTGCTTTATATTCTTCTTAATCTCTTCTTCTTTTTTGTTATAATAATCTGTTAAAACTGAAGCAATTGAATCTCCATCTTTCTTTGATTCTTTTAATAATGGAAATATTGGTCCCCAAAAGAAATCATCATCCTCTTCCAAATCCTCTAATATACTTGATAAACCATACTCAAGAGTAATATTTTCTTCATTAAATTCCTTATTTTCATAAGTTCCAGCTATGCCCATATACCAAGTTCCCTTGACTAAAAAAGCATCATCTTTATACATTATTTTAATCACAGATTACTTCGCCCCCATTTAATTTAATTATAATTTATACATTATTTAATTATACAGTATTTTATAAAATTAATCCCAATAATAACTAAAAACTTATAATTTCTGTTAATAAAAATACAATGGTCACAATTATGGCGGTATGACACCACCAGATGCAAAACATATTTATGAGATGCATGTCTACGCTCTTGATATTATTGTTGATTTAGAAAATGGATTTTTCTTAAATGAATTACATAGAAAAATGGAAGGTCATATAATAGATTAATTAACATTAAAAGGAGAGTATAACAATTAAAAATGATGATAAGAGAAGAGGTATTTCTAATGACCAACTTTGTATTGAAACTGGCATTATTATTTAGTTGACAAATTGCTCAATGACATTTACAATATAAGGAAGTTTACGATTGTTATACTAAGTTCTTAAATGTATGAATAAAAGGAGTGCATTTTTATGGGGAAATTTTTTAGAAAGACTTTTGATATTGAGTTAGATGACGCACTAACATATCCATCTGCAAAAACAATATGTGAGATAATTTCAAAGGAAGAAAGTAATGTTGAGTTTATAAACAAAGAAAAGCCTGTCTCTTTTAAAATAGAAGATGTAGTATATGAGGTTGAAATTAAAATGGCTCGTGGAGGATATATATTACATTGTAAAGAAACCCAATAAATCAATATATGTATGGGTGAGAGCATACATATATAAGAAAATGGCTAGATATTGATGTGTTTTCAATACTTCTGGCCATTTTTATTTGTTAATTATCACGAAATTGTCTAACAGACACTAAATTTATTGTTTAATAGATGTACAAATAATAATAACTTAGAAATATTCAAGTCACAGTTATTTTCTATAATTTATATACTCTTTTTAATTATAGTTTTAACTGTTCTTGGTGGACACTCAATAAGTGGAATATCATTTAAAAGTTATTCTTTATGGATTATTTTATTAATATCTTTTATTGAAATGCTGCTTCAAGCGAAGATCTGATGAATAAACTATTTAACTAGGACAACAAGTTAAATAGACAAAAAAATTACAAGTGTACGTCAACGTACACTTGTAAATCTTAAGTAAATACAAACACCAGAGCACATTAACTTATGCAACATTTCCAGAATCATTCTTATTATCAGCAGGATCAACAACAACTCCAAGTTTGGCTGAAATTATGGTGCTTAGCTTATTAATTGAAGCTGAAAGTGAACTTAGCTGCTTTTCAAGTCTTATAAGTAAATATACACTTACTGCAACTGGAAAACCATTGTTTACAATAAGATTAATTAATTCATTAACTTCCATAGATATCACCTCCTAATATGTATATATGAAAAAATAAAAATCTTATATAGGTTATCAAGATTATAATATTATTGACTTATTGGATTAATTTTACAGTTAATGTGATACAATAATTACATAGAATTGTAATGGAGATGAGAAATATGAATTTATTAATATATTTTTTACTAATAGTATCTTTATTACTTATTTTTAATTTCTTTAGCTTAAAGTATAAGTTATCACCCAAAGCTAATAATCTTTTATTAAAGATAAGAATATTTTTTGATTCTAATTTAGAAATATCACTAAAAAAGGATTATAAAAAAACAATAAATATTTTAGGAATAAGTGATTTAGCAGTTGGTTTAATCGGTATAATTATATTTATTATATATATATTATATAAAAATAATATGTCATATATAGTTAAGCAAATAATATATTATATATTAATGTTTACTTCAGTTATTGATTTTATTATTTATAATAGTAAAATTAATAATATTATAAAAAAGTAAGATTTCACAGATAAAAATTAGTTTACAAAGGAGTAGCTAATTATGTTTTGAATGTGAATTAAGAATTGATGGTAAATAGCAATAACCATATCTGATAGTATGAGTATAGCATCTACAACTTTAAGTAAATAACAAATCCTAGGAGAACCAAATCTAGATTGACGAGGTTCTTATTTTTATGTCTATAAAATTATAGAAAGTTTTTATATTTATAGGGAGCGTTTTTATTATATAATTCATCTAATAGGTATAAAGCTTAGCTAAGTAAAATTTTTAGGAGGAGGATAATGGAACTATTAAGGTTTTCTAATTATAAAAAGAAATCTAATGTAGCAAAGGCTAAAAAGGGTGACACAGAAGCTTTTTTAGCACTTATAAATGAAAATCGCTTAAATATATACAGAATTGCAAAGGGTATACTTAAAGAAGAAAAAGATGTTGAAGATGCAATACAAAACACTGTAATAAAAGCCTTTGAAAATATTAAAAATTTAAAGAAGGATCAGTTTTTTAAAACATGGCTTATAAAAATTTTAATAAATGAATGTAATTCAATACTTAGAAAGGACAAAAAATATGTCCCTTTTGATGAGAGTTTAGTAAATGAAAAATATTATGATACATATAAAAATATGGAGTTAACTAATGCAATAGCGTCACTTAATGAAGAATTAAGGATTACAACTGTATTATATTATTTTGAAGATATTAGTACAGTGGAAATTGCAAAAATTTTAGAGGTGGCTGAAGGTACTGTTAGGTCAAGGCTAGCAAGGGCTAGAGCAAAGCTTAAAGAAATCATAGGAGAGGGGAATGAGCATGAGTAAAGATGATATTTTTGATAAAAAAATAAAAGAAAGGCTTCAAGTGGAAATGAATAATGTTCCAGATAATATTAATGAAGTGTTTGATAAAGCACTAAATAAGTGTTCTAAACATAAAAGATTTAAATTTAAGAAAATAACAGGTATATTGGCGGCTTGTTTAACAATAGTACTAATATTTGGTATAACTGCATCTACTTATGCGAGTAACCTCCCTGTTTTAAAAAATATTTTTGAAACATTTAAGCTAAATAAATATGAAAATTATGATATTTATGCATCTGATATTAACATTACAAAAGAGAATAAAGGAATAAAAATTACTATAAATAAAGTAATTTATGATGGATTGGATTTAGAGCTTTTTTATACCCTTGAATCTGAAGAATCAATGGATAAAAGACCAGATTTTAAGGATATAGATATTAAGATTAATGGTAAAGAAGCAAACTTTGGATATGGAGGAGGTGGAGAACTTTGCAACGATAATAAAACTTATGTTGGAACAATAAATTATTCAATTTTATCTAAGTCAATGGTTCCAGAAGAAATGTCAGAATTCAATGAGACTGCTATAGACATTCCAGAACAATTTATGTTAAATATTAAGTTTAATCAAGTTAAATTTGGGACAAATGAAAAATTTATAAAAGGAAAGTGGACTTTTGATATACCAGTAAGCAATGAGAGTACAAGAGGTAAAGTGAAGGAATATTATACTGAGGTTGATTTAAATAATATTCAAAAAGGTCTTAAAGTCAATAAGATTATTACAACACCAATAAATACAGTACTTCAAATTTTAAACCGAGATAACAGTGAAAATATTTTGGATTTTATTGCTTTTGATAATAAGGGAAGATGTATTGAACCTAAGTCTTCACATTCAAGTGGAAGGACAAATGAAGATGAAGAGTATATGGAACTTAAAAATGTTCATTTTAAAGAGCTTTATGAAGATACAAAATCTATAACTTTTATTCCATATCATATGATATTTAATAAAGAGCAATTTGAAAATAATAATCAAAATGATAATGTAGCTTCAAAGGATAACATTAGCTCAGAAACAAAAAAATCATCTGTAGAATCTGATATATTAAAAGTTAAATTAAATTTAAATGGAGAAACAAAACTTACAACTAATGAAGGAAAAGATTATGGTACTATTACAAAGGTTGAGGTTTTAGATGACAAAACAAATTTATATTATAAACCAACACTCGGAAATTACAATATTTTTCAGAAAATAGATAATAATCAAAATGCTAATGATGTGGTTTATCCAGTATATCATGGAGATAATAAAGATGAGATTATAACAAAATATATTAATGAAACTGGGGAATTTGTAGTACAGTTTAATAAACCATTAACAAGCGATGATTATACACTTTCATATTATGATCGTTCTAAAATAGAAGTTTATTATTTTCATAAGAGTTTTACACTTAATGTAAGTGAGTAAATATATAGTTAAGAGTCAGTATAGTTTTTTAAATTATATTGGCTCCTTTTCTTTTACTAAAGATGTTTAAGGTGGAATATCATTTAATCAGGTGTTATTTTAAAAGAAGAGAGATTGTGGATTTATGAAATTTCTCTTTAAGAAATAAAAAAGTTTGGGGGAAGTTATTATGACAGTAGATATCTTTAATGCATAGCAGAGGCTATTGCATTAATTGATAAAAAAACAATGAAGTAGCCTTTGCAATTCCAAAAAAATAAATACTTTGGAGGAGCAAAATGAGCTATTTAGAAAAATATAAATGGGAGCTAATTCCTAAAAATTTACCTACAGTAAAAAGAAATTGTCCTAAATGTAATGAAAAAACACACTATATAAATAGTGAAAAATTTAGAGTAAATGCAAATAAAAATAATATTGATGTTTGGTTAATTTATCAATGTGAGAAATGTAAATCAACTTGGAATATGACCATTTATGAAAGAGTAAATCCCTGCAATATTAATAAAAATGAATATGAAAAGTTTCTCTCTAATGATAGAGAATTAGCTAGGGAATACGCCTTCAATTTAAGTATATACAGTAAAAATAAAGCTGAAGTTGTATTAGAGAATATAAATTATGAATTAGTAAAAAGAAAATTAGATAAATCTTACCAAAATGAAGATGAAATTATTATTGAACTTGTTTGCAAGTATCCAGCAGAGATGAGAATAGATAAGCTTTTAGGTGATATTTTTGGAATTTCAAGAAGTAAAATAAAAAGTATGCATAAAAAAGGGTTAATATTCGTTGAAGATCATGAAAAATCACTAAATGTAAAAATAAAAAATGGAATGAAGATCCATGTTTTAAAGTCCATAGAGAGTGAAGAAGTTTTAGAGGCTATAGTATAGCCTCTATTTTCCTATACAGATAAACCATAAGGAATATTTCTATTTTTATAAATGTTATTTATTAAAGAAACAGCCAGTATGTTAATTAATAGACTTGTTCCACCATAACTTATGAATGGCATATTAAAGCCAAGTGATGGGATAAGTAATAATGCTGATAAAATACAAAAAATAAATTGACTAGCAAATAAAGCACATATTCCAGATATTAATAATTTACCATAAGAGCTTCTAGTTTTAGCTCCTATAAATATAATTCGAACAATAAAAGCAGCAATTATAATAGATAGAATTATTGCTACAAGCCATCCAAAGCTATAGATTATAGAAGTAAGAACAAAATCAGTATGTGCTTCTGGTAGTGATGATAATGCAGCACCATTTTGCTTTCCAATTATGCTTGCAGAATTCTTAAGATTAAGAATTTGATTATATATATAGGTGCTTCCTTCAGGATCACTAGTTGGCTTTAAAAATGCTAAGATACGATTTATTCTATAATGTGCATAAAAAACAGAACCAAATAAGATAATAGCTAAAGCACCAGATGCAGCTAGCATATATCTGAATTTAAATCCTGACAGAAGCATTATAGAAAAGGCGGCTATAAAATATAGAGCTAATGATGCTATTGAAGGAAATAATAAAAACAATAAGCAAGGTGCAAATACTAGAACAATTCCTTTAAATAAGGATTTTTTATTATTCCAGTTGTAACTATCAAAAATTCCTGCAAGTGAAATTATTAATAAGAACAAAGCTATATCTGGTATTCTTAATGAAAATCCACCAATGGATATAAAACTTTTTGTACCATTTATCACTGGAGAAGTAAAAAGAGTAAAAACCATTAATGCTATTGAAAAAATGTATATATGCTTAGAATATTTTTTAATATTTCTAAAATCTATTTTTATAAAAATTAAAGACATAAATATACTAATTAATAAGTATATAATTGATTTTTCTGCAAAATTTACATTATCTGAAACAGAGTTTTGTAGAAACCATAAAGTATATAATCCAAATAGAACTATAGATGTTGTAAAAATTATAAGCATCCAATCAGAGTTTGCTTTATGGACTTTGTTAAGGTCTGCTCCAACTATATGGGGAGGACCCATTTCTAGTAATGCTTTATTTACACTTTCTTCTTCAGTCATTCCACAAGAAATATACTCATCAATTAAATCTTGAATATGACATTGTAATTCTAATTTTATTTCTTTATGAACTTTCTTATTCTTAACTAATGAACAAACATCATCCATGTAATTATTAATTTTGGTATTTACTGTTGACATAAATTAGCCTCCCATAATACATTGTTTACAGTGGAACTAAATAATTTCCATTCCTGTTCTTTTTCTAGTAAGATTTTTTTACCAGATTCAGTTATTCTGTAATACTTTCTTTTCCTAGCACCAGTGTTTGAATCCCAATAAGATTCTATATAATTTTCATTTTCTAATGAATGGAGTATGGGGTATAGGGTGCCTTCTTTAAAAGAAAACACATTTTTAGATTTAAGTTCAATTTCTTTAATCATTTCATATCCATACATATTTTTTCTGTTTAGAAGACTCAGTATTAATACTGTAGTGCTACCTTTAATCAGTTCTTTATTAATTTTCATATATTTCACCTCTAACATAGGATTACGATACATCGTATATCTATGTATTAATAATATATTTAATTTTTAGATAAGTCAATAACAATAGAGTAAGTGAATGAAAATAATGAAGATATGGTAAAAGGAAATAAGGTAATATATATTCAAAGACTAGGGACTTTAGCAAGTTTAATAAAAGATAAACAAGTGACAGTAAATGATAACTTATATGAGGTATCTGAAGGAGATTTAAGGTTTAAAACTCTAGGCTCAATACTAAATTATGAAACTATTGTTGTAAATAATGAAGAATATAATAAGATAAAAGCTTCAAGTGAAACGTTGAATTTTTATCAGAGAATTTATTTGTAACGTTTATATTCAGTACACTAACATGTATTTTAATATTTTTTGGAAGCTGCCTAATTTCTATTAGGAGTTTTAAGAGAGTCGTAAATCTAAGTAAATAAAATTAAAAAGTATAAAGCACTATTATTAGTGAGCTGTTCTAAGTTAAGAAGATAGGGGAGTTTACCGATAATGGTGCTTTTTTTGCAACATAAATTTAAATAAAATGCTTGACTGAATAGACCGATAGGTCTATTATTAATTCAGGAGGTTGATTATGGAAAAGAATACTAAAGGAGAGAAAAGTAAACAAAGGATAATAGAGTGTTCAGCTAAGCTATTTATAAAAAATGGTTATAATAACACAGGTATTAAAGAAATTTTGGAAGAAACTAATTTACCTAAAGGGTCTTTCTATTACCATTTTGAAAACAAAAAAGATTTAGCTATAGAGGTAGCAAAATTTTATAGAGATAAAATGGGTGAGTGGCTTTTAAACATTTCTAAAAATAGAAACTGGATGGAATTTTCTGATAAGCTTATAGATGATATTTCAAAAGCTTCACAGGAAGATAGGTATTTCGGATGTCCTTTTGCAGTAATGTCTACTGAAATGGCATTTATTGAACCTGAAATTTTAAATCATTTTTCAAGACCATTAGGGAATCTAATTAATATATTCTCAAAAGTTTTTGAAGCTTCAGGGGTGACAGGCAATGACCTTGAAATGAAATCACAAAAGGCTTTTGCTCTTTTTGAAGGCTATATTATGTATTACAGAGTAACTAAAGATATTAATGTTTTAGAAAACTTAAGATTACAATTAAAAAGCATTTAATGTAAGAATTTAATGTTGTTATTTAATGTTGGCATTTAATAAAAAGAATAGGTAAAATTTAAAGTTAAAACTAAAGAGTATTTTAAATTATAAATTAAATAGTTTAAAGTACACAACGAAAAAAGCAAATTTTAAAATTTAATGGGGGATTTTTTATGAAAGAAATAGAAGTAGTTAAATCTAATGAAAATTATACAATTGGTAATTTAGGAGAGTTTAAAGATTTAAGAGATTATAAATATCAACACACATTACTTGATATACCTATTCCAGGAAAGGTTTTTATTAGTGAAAAGTTAAATACAACTTCAGTGGAAATATCCTTTCAAGTATTAGGAGCTGGGAAGGAAATTCCTTTTGATCATAGACATAATGAAAATGAAGAGGTATATATAGTACTAAAAGGTAAGGGTGAATTTATTGTAGATGATGAAACTACAGAAGTTAAGGAAGGCTCAATAGTGAGAATAGCACCACCTGCAAAAAGAAGATGGAAAAATAATTCTGATGATGATTTATTAGTTATGGTGGTACAAGGGGCAGAGGGCTTATTAAACAAATTTACTGTAACTGATGGAAGAATGTAATTTATATTAGAAAGAATGTGGCAAAATTAAATTTAACTGCATATTGTCAAGTAGGCATATAAAAAAATAAGATTTATATAAATAATAAATTTTACACTTTAGATGTTATTAAGATTAAAAATTTAGATAATTGGAAATGTTAATATATTATAGTAAAATATATATAATTACTCATAAGGAGGATAAATATGCAGACTGTTTTTTTAGTTGAAGATGAAGTAAAGTTAAGAAATGAAATGTCAATTCTTTTAGAGAGAAACGGTTATAAGTCTATAATTAGTGATGATTATGAAAATATTATAGAAGATATACTAAATTTTCATCCAGATTTAATAATTCTTGATTTGAATTTGCCTGTATATGATGGGTTTTATATATGTAAGGAAGTTAGAAAAAAATCTGATATACCAGTTATTGTAGTTACTAGCAGTAAAAGTGATTTAGATGAACTTGATGTGCTCAATTTAGGTGCAGATGATTTTATTAGCAAGCCATTTAATCCAAGAATACTACTTGCACGGATATCATCTGTACTAAAAAGGAGCTCAGGGGAAAAAACATCAGTAACAATAGCACATAAGGGGGCTGTACTTGATGTATTAAAAGGTACAGTATATCACAATGGTAATAGCATAGAGCTTACTAAAAATGAAATTGGTATATTAAAAATATTAATGGATAATAAGGGCAATATAATACCACGTAACGAGATTATAAGTAATTTATGGGAAATGTCTGAGTTTGTTGAAGACAGTACTCTTACAGTTAATATTAATAGATTAAGAAAAAAGCTTGAGGATATTGGACTTAAAGATTATCTAATAACTAAGAGAGGCTTAGGTTATATGGTATGAGAATGATCGACTATATAAAAGATAAAGCCTTTAGCATTTTTATATTTATTATTT
>ERZ1036424.632-NODE-632-length-10915-cov-4.663076_pt1 | contig 10915 bp, 10 predicted proteins | sample MGYA00514221_ERZ1036424 | MGnify/ENA primary metagenome ERZ1036424 (study PRJEB33795, sample SAMN09464939) | human gut metagenome | host: Homo sapiens | place: USA: Stanford, California | collected 2016-11 | study: EMG produced TPA metagenomics assembly of the...
CTTAAAGAATTCCTTTACTGCATCTGAAAATGGAATCTTTAAATCTGTTGCAACATTTACTTTACAAATTCCTAATGAAATAGCCTTTTTAACAAGCTCATCTGGTACATTTGATGCTCCATGAAGTACTAATGGCACACTTACCTTGCTTCTTATTTCTTTTAATCTTTCAAAATCAAGCTTTGGTTCCCCTTTGTATAATCCGTGAGCTGTTCCAATTGCTACTGCTAAAGAATCTACTCCTGTCTTATTTACAAAGTCTACTGCATCATCTGGATTTGTATACATTGCATCTTTTTCATCAACTACTAAGTCATCTTCTTGTCCACCAAGTTTTCCAAGTTCAGCTTCAACAGTTGCATCATATCTGTGCGCATATTCAACTACTTCTTTTACTATTTTTATATTTTTTTCATATACTTCTTTTGACGCATCTATCATACATGATTTAAAACCATTATCAATATATTTCTTTATTTCATCAATTTCCTCAAAATGATCTAAATGTATTGCAATTGGAATATTATATTTACTAGCTGCAACCTCTGCTATTGCCTTTATATATTCTCCACCTGCATAATCTATTGTTGATGGTGTGCCTGCTAATATTACTGGTGATCTCATTTCCATTGCTGTATCCACTACTACTTGTACTGTTTCTAAGTTGTGTATATTAAATGCTGGTACTGCATATCCTTCTCTTTGTGCTTTTAAAAGCATTTCTCTTGTTGAAACTATTTTATCCATTAAATCTTATCCTCCATAATAACTTTATTTTTTGTTGAGTCCTTTTTGATTAAAACTCTATTCTAATTTGTCAAATTAAACTGTTGTCATTGAACTATATTCCATCACATTCTTCATCTATCTCTATTTTTGTTTTTTTCTTATATTCTTTAATCCCTGTTGTAGCCGAAACTTTTGCTGTTTCAATTAAATCATCTAATGTACTGCCTTCTCTTAACAAAGATACTTCCAATAACATAGGTAAATTGGTCCCAGCAATAACTTTAATATTCTTATTAGAAGTGCTTTCACTAATAAGTACAGATATATTAAATGGAGATCCTCCAGCTAAATCTGCTAAAACTAAAACTTCATCAGTATCAAGTTCTTCAATAGCTTTTTCAATATTATTCCTAAGGATTTCAGATCCTTGCCCTTCTTCAAAATTTACGCCTACTACTTTTTCTTGTTCACCAGCAATTAACTTCATTGAACTAAGTATACCTGTTGGGAAAATTCCATGACCTGTAACTATTAATCCTATCATTAGTTTTTCCTCCTATATTTAATTGAATTTATGGATTGTCACACCTTGAACTACTCTATTAACAGTTCCATCTGGTCTTGGATTATCTGGTGATATTCCAAGTTTTAATGAACTAAGAATGCCAAATATTTGTCCAAATAGCATATAATTAAACACTGTATAAATCTCTGGTACATTCTTTCCATTAACTGTTATATAATTATTAGATTTATTTTTTAAATCTTCATTATTTTCATAACTAATTACTGCAAGTTTATGTTCTCCTGCATCATTATAAATTTCATTTATTAAATCTAAGTCATATAGATTTGTATATTCATTTGTTGAATTCATGATAATTACCAAAGTATTATCATCTATTATTGATTTTGGTCCATGTCTAAATCCAAGTACTGATTCACACACAGTTACTACTTTTCCACTTGTAAGCTCCATATTTTTTAGAGCCATTTCTTGGCACAAGCCTTTTAAAATTCCCGATCCTAGATAAACAACTCTATTACATTCATAATCAACTAACTCTTTTACATCTTCCCAATTGTTTTCTAGAATTTCTTCTCCTTGTTCTACAACTATATCAATAAACTTTTTATTTTCTTCTATATTATCAATATCAAACATTAATATTACTGCAAGTAACATACAACTAAAAGAACTTGTCATTGCAAAACTTTTGTCATTTGATCCTTCTGGCATAATCAATACCAAATTATTGCTACCTTCGTTTGCTTTCTTAGCTAATTCACCATTCTCATTACAGGTAATAACCACTTGTGATATATCTGTAACATTTTCCTCAAACAAATCATATGCTCCAACACTTTCTGGTGAATTTCCTGATCTTGCAAAAGAAACCAAAATTGTTTTAGTTTCCTTCTCTATATATTCATTAGGATTTGAAACTAAATCAGTAGTTGCAATAGCTTCAACTCTTGCTTTTAATTTTTTATTTAACTCTAATACTACAGTATCTCCAACATAATCAGATGTCCCTGCTCCTGTTAATATTATTCTTGTATCTTTAGAAATATTCTTGTCTAAAAATTTCTTAATAACTTCTTTATTACTTTTCACTATATCATAAGTTCTTCCCCATAATTTAGGTTGTTGTCTTATTTCTGTTGCTGTAAATATTGCTTTTAAATTATTTAGTTCTTCATTATTCTTTCCAAAAATCATAGTTTTCTCCCCCTTTGGTAATGACGTCATTACCAGTTATAATAATTTTTTATTAGTTCTTTAAACTTACTCTATATTTGAACTTATCGCCTCTTGCAATACTTTCAGTGTATTCAATTACTTGTTTATTAGAGTATGTTATTCTTTCAACTTTTAATCCTGCCTGGCCTTCTGCTATATTTAAATAAATGCTTTCTAGTTTGTTAATTAAAATTCCTTCAATAGCTTCTTCTGCTGAAGTTATATTAGTATGATATTTATCTTTAAATACTTCATACATAGGGCTTTCAACTAACATTTCTTTTGTCATACCAGAAAATTTTTCATATGGTAAATAAGTAACTTCATATATCATTGGTATATCATCAGCTAACCTTATTCTAGATATCTTAAATACTAATTCATTTTCTTGTAATTTTAACTTTCTTGATACCTTTTCGCTAGCTTCAGCTATTTCAAAGTTCAATAATTTTGAAGATGGTTTTTTACCAAGTTTTCTTGTTTCATCTGTAAAGGAGTAAACTCTTAGTAATTCTTGTTCCATTCTTCTCGATGACACAAAATTTCCTTTACCTTGAACCTTATATATATACTTTTCTTTTTCTAATTCATCTAGCGCCTGTCTAACTGTAGTTCTACTAAGTCCATATTTATCACAGATTTCTCTTTCTGAATCCAATTGATCATTTTCTTCCATATAATTTTCTATTTTATCAATAAGAATATCCATTAATTGTACATATAATGGAGTTTTAGAGAGTTTATCAATTCCATCCACTTAAATAGCACCTCTTTCTAACATTCTCCAACCTCATACAATTATAGCATTTAAGTTAAATAAAAATCAATTTATATTTAGTGAACTTATGCTTATTTCTAAGAATAAGTTCACCTTATTTATTATAGTATTGCGAATCCAGTAAATTGTTCTATTCCTTTAGCTATTAATCCTAATAGAACTGTTATAAATATTAGCTTAACTGGTGAGTAACCTTTCTTTAATAGCTTATACATTAAGAATGTATATGCTAAACCTAACATATTTGGCATTACTGCATCTAAAACACCTTCTTGTATTTTAACTGCTGAATCTCCTGTAGCTGAACCAACTGCAATTACCATAGTTGTTTTTAAATTAACCATAGATGCTATTAAGCCACCTACAACTGTTAAACCTACAATTGATGCTGCATGAGAAATTTTCTTAGTTTGTTCCTTTAATGATGCAATTGCTTTAACACCAGTATTGTATCCATATTTCATTAAGAAAAATCTTAAGAAAAAGTGTAGTGCATTAAACATTATTAAGAATACAAATGGACCAGCAATGTTTCCTTCCATTGCAATTGATGCTCCTATACCAACACATATTGGTAAGGCTGTTAACCAGAATAATGCGTCTCCGATTCCTCCTAGAGGTCCCATAGTTGCAACTTTTATTGCTCTAATTGTATTTCTATCTTCTTTATTTTCTTCCATTGCTAATACTAATCCCATAATAAAAGTTACTAAGAATGGATGCGTATTAAAAAATTCCATATGATCTTTCATAGATTTTGAAAGATCATCTTTATTTTTATGAATCTTTTTTAATCCTGGTAGTAATGAATATAACCATCCACAAGCTTGCATTCTTTCATAGTTAAAAGAGGCTTGTAAAAATAATGATCTCCATACCATAGAATTTAAATCTTTATTAGTAATTACTTTTTCAGTACTAGTGTCTTTATAATTTGTATTAGATTCCATCTTCGTACTCCTCCTCTTTAACTACTTCTACTTTTTTATTTCCATTTGAGAAATAATCATATAATGCTATACATAATCCAACTAAAGCCAATCCTAAAATTGGAAGGTGTCCATATGTTACAAGTAAAAATCCAAGAATAAGAAATCCCATATACTCTTTCTTTAACATTATCTTTAATAACATTGCAAAACCAATTGCTGGCATTACTCCACCTGCAACAGATAATCCAGAAATTATCCACTCTGGTATAGCTTGAACAATTGCTGCTGCCTTATCTGCTCCAAAGAATATTGGTAAAAATGCAATTAAGAAATAGAAAATAAATAATATAATCATTCCTAAATAATTAATTTTTTCTATACCTTTTGTATCTGCATTATCTGCATATTCATCAGCTTTATGCATAAAAAATGAGAATAATGTAAAAATAAATGTTATAGCTGCTTGTACTGCTACTGCAAATGGAACTGCAATTCCTATAGCAGCCTGTGGTTCTAAATTTCCTAAGATAGCTATACTAGTTCCAATAATACCTCCAATAACAACGTTTGGTGGTTGAGCTCCAGCAAGTGGTACCATCCCCATCCATACAAGTTCTAATGATGCTCCAACTATAAGTCCTGTTTTCATGTCTCCTAAAATTAATCCAACTACTAATCCTGTTACTATTGGTCTGTGTATATGAGTTAGTCCATCGAACATATCAATACCAGCAATACCAGCCCAAATAGCAATTAATAAAGCTTGAACAAACATATTTTTTCCTCCCTATTTTTAATATTTATTACAAAATTAAAACTTTAATTTTATAAGCTTAAATATGTTTATAAATGTCCTCGTCTATTGGTTCATCAGGTACTCTTCTTATTTCTAAATCAACTCCCAATTCCTTTAATCTTCTAAATGCCTTTTTATCATCTTCATCCAATGATACTGTTGAAGAAATTTGTTCTTTACCTTCTGAAAAATGTAAATTACCTATGTTTATTTTATTTATTGGTACTCCACCTTCAACTAGTCTTACTGCATCTTGTGGTGTTTTGCATACTAAAAAAATTAATTGTCTTGCTGCAGCTTTACCTATTACATCTATAGTTTTTTGTATTGAGAAAAATCTAATTCCAATTGCATCTGGAATAACCATCTCCATTAAATTTTGTTGTACTGGGTCTTTTGAAACTTCATCATTTGCAACTAAAAGTAAATTAGCTCCTAAATGATTTACCCATGTCACCCCAACTTGTCCATGTACTAAACGATTATCAATTCTTGTTAATAATATATTTGCCATTTTATCTCCTCCTCAAATACCACTTTATTATGTTTTAACTGGTACTTACCACTTAAATAAAGTTTAAACCTTTACAAAATATTTGTCAATATTTTTTTATAAATTTTTCTATAAATAATAAAATTATTTCTCTATTTTAAATATTGTCATATATTCTAAACTAGTTGTAATTGAAATTATTATACTAACTAAAAAATTATTTTCTAGATTTAATAAATCCCCCAAAAAATAGAACACAATATAGCTAAATCCTAGTATACATAATACTTTAAGTAATTCTATACTCTTATGCTTTTCATTAATTGCACATAACATATCACTTTTATTCATATTTATATTTCTATACTTTCTTTGAAAATATAGTCCTCCAATACTCAAAAATACTCCTTTTACTATTATCTCTCCTATTAAAATTACAAATATGCTACCGAAAGATATTATAAACATATTATAATAAGTATTTTTATCTGGTAGTATCCAGTTAGCACATGCTAAAACAAGAAAACTTACAATCAATATCCCAATTGCCATAGGCATAGAAACTAGTAAAAATATAACTGAAACTTTTAAACTCTCCTTAATATTTTTCTTTAGTGTAAGCATATTATATATTGTTACTGTTGAAAAAGTTAATAGAATAAATATACTAATGAATATAAAATATTGCATAAGTAGCACCCTCCTTTTTATCTTCTATTATTTACTAATATATTATATTAATATCACCTATTAGTAAACATAAATAATTGTAATTTATAGATTCTTTACTAAAACATCTAAAAGAAATGGACTATCTAGTATGCATACAAATACATTTTTAGATAGTCCATTATTAAAGTTGAATTATGAGCTTTACTTTACTAGTTTTATTTAATTATAGCCGCTCTTAATTTATCACTAGCATCTTCTAAAGATTTTTGCCAATCATCAACAGTCTTACTTCCTGCCATTACAGAATCTATTGTTCCAAGATAAACATCTGTCCAATTTACTCCTTCTACTGGATTTGTAGCTGCAAATCCCCCCATTATAGGTAATGCTCCATTATCATATATCTTAAATAACTCTATTTGTAATGGATCTAAATAATTGCTTGCAATATCAATTGAACCTTTTACTGGTACAACACCTTTAGCATTTTCTGCTATTATTTTAACAGCTTCATCACTATACATATAAGCCATAAATTCTTCTGCTAAATCTTTACTTGCTGCATCTTTAGGTATATACATTTGTTCAAGGAAGCTTACTGAATATTGTTTTCCACCATCTTTAAATGCAGGATATGGCATAAATCCCCATTCAAAGCCTTCAGCCCTTGGCGCATCTTTCATTTCATCTGGTAGCCAGTTTCCATTTGGTATAAATAATGCTTTATCATCTAAAATTAATTGTTGATTTTTAGTAAATCCTTGATTATTTGCATTTGCAACAACTGATGGCTCTAAATAGTCTTTAAGCTTGGCTACTGTATCCAATGCATTTTTAGCTTCATTACTATTCCAAAATCCTTCTTCATAATTAAACGCTTTATTTACTACATCCATTCCACCTTCTGCTGCTAATAAAGGTGGCATAACACAGTCAAAATATCCACTTGTAGAATATGTGAATAAAGATAATCCATCATTTTTGGCTTTATCTCCTAAAGCGAACATTTCATCCCAAGTTTTTGGAACTTCATATCCCTTTGTTTTAAACAGATTCTTATCATAGAATAATCCTGTTGGGCTATAGAATAATGGTGCTAAATATGTCTTTCCATCTCCATATGGATTAGTCGCTGCTGTATCTAAAAATCCTGGTAATATTTTCTCTTTTACTGTTACGTCTTCTCCTGGAACTTTCTTTTCTAATACTCCTGATAAATCGCTTAATGCTTGGTCTTTAATAAATGTTTCAGTTAAAGCATCCTTTCTACCAGTAGCTAAATAAACTAAATCTGGCATATTGCCTGATTGTATTTGTGGACGGATAACTTCCTCTAAATTTGATGCAACAGTTAATTCAACTGTAACACCTTCATGGCTCTTCTCAAAATTATCTTTTAGCTTTTCCCAATAAACCTTTCCATAACCACCTTCAAATGCAGCTATCTTTAAAGTTTTAGATTCATCTGATTTACCTTGATCATTTGTGCTCGAAGCAGTGCTTCCACAACCTGTTAATGTAGGAACCAACATTGTTGAAGTTAATAAAAGTGCTAATAATCTTTTTTTCATTATTTTTACTTCCTTTCCTAATAGATAACCTTTACATTATTCTAATATTTTATAGAATTTATTTATATAATTTTTTTGCTCACTATTTTAGTAATATTGTTAAAATTAACAATATTGTTTATTGTATAAATATACTTCAAAAAGTATACCAGCAAGTCCAATAAGCATCATTAACAATCCTGTATAACTGTTTATTGACTTTCCTTCAATGACTAAAAATATAGATATTAAGAATAACAGTATATATAATACTTTTTTCATGTTTATCATCTCCTTAAAGATAATATTTTAAACTGCCTAATTGTTTATATCTAACCATACTATCGCTGATGCTTCTAGTTCAACTTTAGTAATATTTCCAGCTCCATCATAAACATTAGTCACTTGTTTTTCATTGGAATTGTTTATTACTGCATATTTATTAGATTCTAAATAAGCTGATACTTCACAGAAAATATTATCACAATACCATTTTTTCATATGCTGTTCTTTATTTGCAACATAAAAACATGATCTTAATAGCAATCTGGTATTTTGTGCTGAATATGGTAACCCTGCAATATAAACAGTACGACCTTTACCATATGAATTAGTTGATAATAGTAAATCGTCATTTTCAATTTTTATTATTTCTGTGCTTTCTTTAATTGAGTAAATATTTTTTTGACTTTCTCCAAAATCAATATTTCCTATTGTATCTTCTGATATAAAATGACTATCTACTGATGTTTTAAAATACTTATCTTCACTTAATGAAAATCCCAATTCTTTATCAACACCTAATGCATCTGCTAATTGGAAGAACCTTCCCCCATTTAAAATTGCAGATGGTTCACCTATTCCGATAAAACCTCCACCATTAAATATCCATTCTCTTACCTTTGTAATAACATCTTCATCTAGCCATGATTCACCACCACTAAATGCTGTTCCTGCATCTCCAGAATTTATTAATACATCAATATCTTTTGGTATCCCATCATTTTTTATATCATCAAAACTAATAAATTCTACATCTACGCTCATTCCGCTTAAGGCTTCTATTACTCCAACATAAGTATATGTTTGCTTATACCATAATGCATGTGCAACCATTTGAGTTTGCCATGTACGAAGTTTTCCCCAACAATTTAACACTCCAACTTTTAATCCACAATATGGCTTTCTTCCATTGATATTATTGTATATCTCTCTAAATTCATTGCATACATCTTCAATATAATCAACGAATTTAGGAAATTTATATGCTAAAGATAAATATCCACCGTATCCTATTCTGTCTAGTGGCTTTCTAATTAATGCTCTTCTAGCTGTTATCCAGTTTTCTCTTGCTTCTATTGTTGGATCATTCCCCTCATAGAAAGTATCTGGGAAAAAGTATGGGAGAAAACGTCCTTCTGTATACTTAACTCCTGGTATATCTGAAATCATTCTAAGTGTCGCTCCACTTCCTACTGATCCAACAACGGCATCTAATCCTGTGCTTTCAAAATATTTTCCATATGGTTCTGTTCCTATCCAAGTGTCTCCTAAAAACATCATAGCTTCTCTGCCTTTTTCATGTGCTATATCAACTAGTTTCTTAACATTTTTAGCTACAAACTCTTGTTGAAAATCCATATAATCTAAATATTTCTTTGTTGGTACTCTAAATGTACTATTATAATAACCTTGATCAATTATATCTTCTGCTCTTAATCTATATCCTTTAACTTTTTCAAATTCCTTTAATGCTTCTGCACTTACACTTGAGCTATATCCAAACCAATCAACATATTTTTCTTTTCTTTTTTCATTGAATACTAAAGTAAAATGATAAAAGAATGTTGTAAATCTTACTACATTAGAATCTGGATGTTCATCTAACCATTTATACATAGCTTCAACCACATGATTATTAGTTTTTTCATGTCTTATATCAAATGGTAATTCATGAGGCTTGTCTTTCCAGTCATTAGTAATGTGATTATACATTTGAGTAGGATCCCATATACAATATGCTAAAAATGAAACTGTGTATTCATGCCACTTTTTAGCATTTTTTATAGTTACTTCTTGAGTTTCCTCATTATAATCCCAATCATCTGTACTAACTATATCTCCATTAGTTCTATCTATAACTTCCCAAAAATATTTTATATCATGATCCGAATCTGGTTTTACCTGCTCTTTAAAATATCCATTCATTAGATCTATTACCAATGTATCTTCTTTAGCCAAATTATGTTTACTCATCAAATAAGTTTCTTGAAGCTCAGTTGGGTTTGCTTCTGCCCATTCATTATCTCCACGTGCTGCAAAATATGTTGAATATATTTTTTCCGCAACTCCTTTAATTTCTTGTGGAAGCTTGAAACCATCGCAATCTCTAACTGCATCAGCCCCCCACTTTTCCACTATTTCTGTTGTTTCTTTTATAAAATTGTCATCAGTTGGAATTGTTACTCTTCCTGTACTCATCTTAATCCTCCTCATACTATTCTTTTACTCCCCCTACAGTCATGCCTTCTGTTAATTTCTTTTGAACTAATATATATAAAATTATTGTAGGTATCATAACTATTACTAGACCAGCATACATTGCACCATAGTCTGTTGCAGTTTTTTGTACTTGCATTAAATTTATTAAGCCTAATGGCAATGTTTTAGCTCCATTTGGAAGCATTGTTAATGCTATAATGTATTCATTCCAGAATGCTAAAAAGTTAAATAATATAACTGTGATAATACTTGGCTTTGCCATAGGCATTATTACATGTATTAAAGTCTTTAATTTACTGCAACCATCAATATATGCAGCTTCTTCATAAGATTTAGATAAAGTTTTAAAATAATTTATCAATAAATAAATTGTGAACGGAATTGCTGTTGCTGCATAAATTATACTTACAACAATCCTGCTATCTAAAAATATTGACATGCTTGCTGGTAATGCAAAAATTTGCTTTACAACTTTTTCACCATCTAAGACCAATAAGAATATAGGCACTACAATATAATTCACATTAATAAATAACCCAGCTGTAAATAATGCGTCAAATATCTTTTTACTCTTAAATTCAAATCTTGCTAAAACATATGCCGCTGGTATTGAAACTACTAATAATATTGCTAATGCTAAAGCTGTTACAATAACTGAATTAAGGAAATATTCTCCCATATGTGCTTCTACAAATGCTTTCCTGAAATTTTCTAAGTAA
>ERZ1036424.636-NODE-636-length-10831-cov-7.577209_pt1 | contig 10831 bp, 7 predicted proteins | sample MGYA00514221_ERZ1036424 | MGnify/ENA primary metagenome ERZ1036424 (study PRJEB33795, sample SAMN09464939) | human gut metagenome | host: Homo sapiens | place: USA: Stanford, California | collected 2016-11 | study: EMG produced TPA metagenomics assembly of the...
GAATTGATCGATTATTAATTTTGAAACTGCTCTAATTATTGCAGATAAATTTAATAAAAACAACATTAAAAAAGCAAAAAATGGTATCATGATCTTAACGAAAATTGAGGGAATGACCCTTTCAAAACGTTGTCAAATCAACATTTTGTGACACGGTGTCATTTTGGAGGAAGTTATAACAATGTTAACAAATAGACGATTGGTTTATCATTTGATCCAAGCGATAATGGCGGCGACCCTCACTGTGGGGATCGCCGCTCCTGCCGTGGTAACACTGGGCACGACACCCCTGGTGGCTAAGGCCGCTGATCAGAAGTATCAGGATGGAACTTACGACGTGCAGACGTCCTTTAAAAAGCAAGACGACCAGAACCAGGACTCCCTGGCCCAGGGCTTTTTAAATAAGGGCGCCACGCTAGTAGTGGAAAACGGTAAGCTCCAGCTGAAGATCACGACCACCAACGACGGGGGTAAATACATTAAGGATATGAAAGTCGACGGGCAAACCGAGTACGCTACGATCGACCACGACGGCAACAACGCCACCATCACCTTTACCCTGCCTAACACCAGCGGTAGCTACCTGATCGACATGAACTTGAACACGCCGATGGGGGCCATGAGCCAAAAGGCCTACTTAAAGGTCGACTTTTCGACCGTTAAGACCCAGGCGACGGCCAGCTCCAGTTCGTCTAGTGCTGCTAGTTCAGCTTCCAGCGCTAGTGCTAGTGCGGCTAGCTCCAGCAGTTCGAGCGCCAAGTCGGCAACGGCTAGCTCCAGTGCCACTAGTTCCAGCACCCAAGCTAGTTCCACCAAGGCGAGTTCGAACACGTCAACGACCCAGCCTAGTTCGGCCACCAATACCGATAACGCTGAAACCCGGGTCCTTTCGATCATGAAGTCCAGTGACCCGACCCAGCAATCTGCTTCGGCCGGTTTCTTTGCCAAGCAGGTGACGATTAAACAAGACGGCAATGACTACCTGATCACCTTCACTTTGTCCAGCGGGAACGGCTACATCAAGTCGATGACTTTCAACGGCGAACAGCCAACGGCCACGACCGCTAACGGCGATACCGGGACCTACACTTACAAGGTGAGCGCCGCCGTCTTGGCCAAGGGGAGTGCCACCCTGGCCTTTGCTTTGCAGACCCCGCTGGGCGCGATGAACGAAACGGCGCTGGCCGTTTTCCCGGGTAAGGATCAATCAGCGGACACAATTAAAGAAGGCGCCAAAAAAGAACAAACCGATGGCGATAAAGGTAACCCTACGCTTCCAATCACCAACCAGGGTCACGCCATTGATACCACCAAGGAAGTCCAAGACGTGAAGTACGAGGTCTTAAACGCCGCCAAGTCCGGGGTGTCTGAGGCCAACGCCTACTACACCCACACTGCCCGGGTCACCAAGTCCGGCAGTGGCTACAACGTCACCCTGACGGTCAAGGTTAAGAGCGGGATCGTTTCCTTTACGCCACTTTCTGTGGGCGCCGGTCCGATCGTTAACACCACCAAGACGAGCAGTGGCGGCGATGATATCTGGACTTACACCTTCTACGTGGCCGACCCAACTGTGCTAGACAATCCGGTTGCCGCTTCGATCCGGATGAGCGTGCCGATCGCCAACATCTCCAACCAGACCTTCTCGATTTGGCTGGTCTTTGGCAAGACGGCGACGAACACCAGGAGCTACCTGGATGCGCTGTCGGGCGACGGGACCTCCGGGGGCACCCTAACCAGCACCGGGTTGACCGGGTCTGGTAGCGCCACTCCGCTCGCCGGCAGTGCCAGCCCAATGGCCACCGCCCTGCAAAGCGGGACCGGGACGGTGCAAAACTTTGACCTGGCCGCGGCCCAAAAGAAGCTTGGCAAGTACGCGGTCAAGCCCGGCGTCTCCAAGATGGTCGAAGCCTCGCTGATTAAGTACCCAATTGCGGCCGCCTTAACCTTCTTCATTGTGGCGGCGCTAATTGTGATTGGGGTGGCGACCACCTGGCGGCAACGAATCGTGAAAAAAGTAAGGGGATTAATTCATGAAGCTTAAGCAATTTTTATTAACGGTGTGCACCCTGATCGTAGCGGTGATCGGCTTCGCCAAGGTCGGGCACGCCCAAAGCGTTAGTTACCAAACCTACAAGTACGGCACCTCCACTACCTCGATGGCGGACGGCTATTACGCCCGCCCCGCCACGGTAACGGTGTCAAACGGCGCCTACGTGGTTACGATGACCATTCGGACCGCCACTAACCTATCGGCCTGGCCGGTCGTCGTCAACTCCATCGACGGCCAAGCCCCGCAAAACGTCACTAAGACCCAGAGCGGCGGTTACTACCTGTACAGCTACTCCTTTACCACCAAGGACTTAAGCGGGGTGATCTCCAGCAGCATCTCGATCAACGTACCGGGGGTTTACAAGGCCAACCACAACATTTCCTTTAAGTTCGACACCTCCAGTTTACCGGCCCTGTCGGGGAGCACTAGTTCAACCAGTGCCAGCGGCGCCAATTCCAGTTCGGCCACCGCGGCGGCGGGGGTGGCCAACGGGTCGTCAAGTTCGACCAGCGGTAGCAACGACCCCCAGCTAAGCCAAAAGCTTAAAAAGTTAGAATCGCAGGCCTCCTCGCAATCGTCGGCTGCCAAGGCCAAGGAAAGCCGGCTGGCCCGCTCCACGATCGCCCAAAACGACCGGGTCCAAGAACAAAGCCAAAAGAACCAGACCCTCTACTACTTCGTGTTAGTCGGCGGGATCCTGGGGCTCCTGATCGTGATTGCGGCCGCCGTCTACTTCGTTTGGTCCGCTAAGAAGCAAATTCCGCGCCACTAAAGGAAAAGATCGTTATGAAGAAGAAATCAATTATTATCTCTTTGCTCGTCGCCCTCGTGGTTGTGATTGGGGTGGCCGTCGGGGTCAAGGCCTTCGTTGACCACCAAGCCGCTAAAAACCAGCGGATCGTGGCCACCAGCGCCGCGATTACCGAAATCTTTGACAAGTTAGACATCGACCTAGTTGGGGTGCCAACCACTCAGGCTAAGTTGCCGAGCCGCTACAAGGACGTTACCAAGATTGGGAGCCCGATGGACCCGTCCGTCGAAAAGATCGCTTCCTTAAATCCGACCGTTGTTTACGCCGTTTCGACCTTAAAGGACCAGTACAACGACGCCTTCAAGCAACAGGCCGTGAAGGTGACCTACCTTAAACTCGACACGGTCGCCCAACTGAAGGGGACTCTGACCAGCCTGGGCAAGGAATACCACCGCACCAGCCAGGCCCAGGCCCAGATCGAAAAGATTAATAGCGCCATTACCGCCGTCAAAAAGCGGATCCACGGTCAAAAGCCGAAGGTGCTGGTGTTGATGGGGATGCCGGGGGCCGGTTACATGATCGCCACCGATAAGTCCTACGTCGGCGACCTGGTTCGGCTGGCCGGGGGGCAAAACGTCTACGCCGCTAACGGCCAGACCTACATTTCACCCAACAACGAATCCTTGGCGACCAAGAAGCCGGACGTGATCTTGCGCTTGGAACACGCCTTGCCAAACGTCACCAAGCCACAATTCGAAAAAGAATTCTCCACCAACCCGGTTTGGAAGACGATGCCGGCGGTCAAAAACAAGCGGGTTTACGACCTCCAGCAACCGACCTTTAACGCCTCGGCCAACATGAACGCCGCCAAGGCCTTAAAGCAGGTCAGTCAGTGGCTGTACCCAAGTAAGTAAGATGAAACGTTCCGCTATTTCCTACCTCGTTCTCGCTGTTTTGTTGGTGGTCACGGTGTGGATCGCCCTGACTAACGGGGCCAGCCACTTCAGCCTCTTGAAGATGACGGCCACCGACGCCAACACCCTCTTTAACATTCGCCTGCCCCGGATCATCACCGCTTTGATGGCCGGGGCGATGTTGTCAGTCAGCGGGGCCTTCTTCCAGGCCGCCTTGCGCAACCCGATCGCCGACCCCGGGATTATGGGGGTTTCAGCCGGCGCCGCCTTGTTCGCCTTTGTCGGGGCACTTTTGTTGCCAAGTTTTTTCTTTGGCAAGGTCGTCTTCGCCTTTGTCGGCGGGGCCCTCGCCCTAGGGGTGCTAATCTTTTTCCAACCGCAAATGGACCCATACCGCCTAATCCTGATCGGGGTGGCCTTAAACGCCACCTTCACCGGGATCGCCAGCGTCTTTTCGTCGACCAGCCAGGTGTCGTTAGGAACGGTGACCTGGCTCGGCTGCTTGACCGTGACCGTGCTCGGGATCCTCGGCTTAATCGGGGTGGTCTTGGTCACCAACTGGGGTAACTACCTCAAGGTGTCTGACGAACAACTCCGCTCCCTGGGGCTGTCGGCCGGTAAGTTACGCTTGGCCCTGCTCGGGTTAGCCGTTTTCCTAGCCACCACATCGACCGCCGTGATCGGGGTGATCGCCTTTATCGGGATCATCGTGCCCCACGTCGGCCGGGTGCTGGTGGGCCGTGACTACCGGGCCGTGGTGCCCTTTGCGGCCCTGGCCGGCGCCTGGTTGATGCTGGCCGTTGATACCATTGGACGCCTGGTGATCCAGCCGAGCGAAATCCCGGCCGCCACCTTGTTAGCGATCATCGGGGGGCCGGTTTTAATCTTCATTTTGGCCCACAAGAAGGAGGGTGCCCGCCATGTTTAAGCTTGATCACGTGACCTTTGCCTACCCGCATCAAGCCCCGTTGATTCAAGACCTGACAATCGGGGTGCCGACCGGTCAATTAACTTGCCTGGTGGGCCCCAACGGTTCGGGGAAATCGACCCTCTTTAAGCTGCTGACCCGCAGCCAAAAGCCCCAGTCCGGGACGGTGACCATGGACGGCCAAGACGTCTGGGCCTATTCGCCGCGGGAGTTTGCCCGCCAGGTGGCGATCGTTCACCAGCATAACCCGGTTTACGACGAAATTAAGGTCCGCGACCTGGTGGCGATGGGGCGCCTGCCCTACCAATCGCTGCTCAGCGACTTGCCTGCCACCGACGAAAAGGGGGAGGCGATCCTGGCCGAACTAGGCTTAACCGACCTGGTTGACCGCCCACTTTTGACCCTGTCCGGCGGCCAGCAACAGTTGGTGTGGCTAGCGGCCGCCCTCAACCAAGACGCCCAGGCGATCTTTTTGGACGAGCCGACCACCTACCTCGACCTCCACTTTCAGGTTAACTTCTTAAAGCTCTTGCAACGGATCCAAGCCCAGCGCCAGCTGACGATCGTGATGATCATCCACGACTTAAACCAGGCCCTCCAGTACGGCCAACACTGCCTACTCTTTAAGGAGGGGCAAGTGGTTGACAGTGGGGCGCCCGAACAAGTTCTGAGCGCCGAACGGGTGAGCGAGGTCTTTAACCTCGACTGTTACCAGGTGGCGACGCCGGCGGGGATGAGGTTGTTTCAAAATTAAGAAGTACGAACCAACCTCCACGCTAGTCCTAGCTAAATAAAAACCGTCAATTCGCAAATTTGATTGCGGATTGACGGTTTTTGTTTGGGGTAATTTTTTAACTATTCCACAGATAACGTGCTCCCCAACCGCAGGCCTAGTGGCTAAGTCTGGCCAAAGAACGGTGCTGGCGCACCAACCGTTCGCCCTATCCTTAGCCCACGGCCTGCTTAATGGTTGGGTCGTACTTCCAGATAACGTGCTCCCCAACCGCAGGCCTAGTGGCTAAGTCTGGCCGAAGAACGGTGCTGGCGCACCAACCGTTCGCGCTATCCTTAGCCCACGGCCTGCTTAATGGTTGGGTCGCACTTCCTTTTCCTAATCTTTATCCAGCGCCGAGACACCCTTTTTGATCATGAAGATGTAAACCAAGAGTGAGATAAAGACGGTGCCGGAAACGTACCAGAAGAAGCCACTTTCCAGGTGAACGGAGCGCAGCCAGAGGGCGACGTAGTTAACGGTTCCCCCGAAGATGGCAACGGTCAACCCGTACGGCAGGCCGACGCCTAACGCCCGGATTTCGGCCGGGAAGAGTTCGGCCTTCACGATCGCGTTGATCGAGGTGTACCCGGAAACGATGACCACGCCGACTAACATCAGTAAGAAGGCTTGCCAAGCTTGGGTGGCGTTGGTCAAGAGGGTGAAGAGCGGCACGGTCAAGACGGTTCCGCCGACCCCGAAGAAGATCAAGAGCGGCTTGCGGCCAATCTTATCGGATAAGTGACCGAAGACCGGTTGCAAGATTACCATCACCAGCAGGGCGAGGAAGTTAATCATCGCCGCACTTTCCTTAGACAGGCCGGTCGTGTTGATCATGAACTGTTGCAAGTAGGTGGTGTAAGTATAGAAGCTGATCGTTCCCCCGAGGGTCATCCCAACGACGATCAGGACTTGCTTGGGGTACTTAGCCAACAGCCGAAGGGTGCCGGTCTGCTTGTTTTTCTTGTTGGTGCTGTTGAATTGATCAGATTCTTCCATTGAAAGTCGCAACCACAAGACCACGAGCGCTCCCAGGGCCCCGATGGCAAACGGGATCCGCCAGCCAAAGGCGTAGAGCTGGGCGTTGGTGAAGATGTTTTGCAAGATGATTTGAACGAGCAGGGCTAAGAGCTGCCCCCCGATCAGGGTGACATATTGGAACGAGGAGTAGAAACCACGCCGGGAAGGGGACGCCATTTCCGACATATAGGTAGCACTCGTTCCGTATTCACCACCTAAGGAAAGTCCCTGGATCAACCGGGTCAAGACCAGGATGACTGGTGACCAGATCCCGATTTGGGCGTACGTGGGCGTTAGGGCAATGACTAAGGAACCACCGGCCATGATGATCACCGAGAGGGTGAGGGCGGCCCGGCGCCCCTTTCGATCGGCGAAACGCCCCATCACAAAGGAACCCAAGGGGCGCATGAAGAACCCGATCGCAAAGACCCCGGCGGTGGCTAGTAATTCGGCGGTTTGGTTGCCAGCCGGGAAGAAGGCGGCCGAGAAGTAAATCGCAAAGGATGCGTAAACATACCAGTCGAACCATTCGACCATGTTGCCTAAGGATCCTTTTAAAATGTTCGTGGCGACTTGACGTTCACTGCGTGGGACCGTCCGGACAGTGGTTGCTTGATCATGCATGTAAAGACCTCGCTTTCAAAAATTAGAATAGTACTAGCATAACGGTTTTCTTAAAGTAAAGTAAGTCTTTGCTAAGAAACTCGTTAGAAATTAAGTTTTTTAACTTAATGACCGATGATTATAAAAGCGGTTCCGCTTCCAGGCTTAATGATCAAAAGTTGGGAAAAGATTTTGATATGAATTCCGATTGTAATAATTAATGATAAGCGTTTACAATGTTGATTTGACGGTTATAAAACGATTTTTAATTATGGATATAATTGACAATCTAGAAACTGTGTAAAATTATTTTAATATTACGAAAAAGTTATAGTGGTATTAATAAATACGATGGGAGCAGTTCCATTTAAGGGAGGATATTAGTGGTGTCAAGAAATAATCAGCGGATCAAGATTGAGCGGATGTTGAATCAAAAGCAGCGTTTTGGGATTCGCAAACTGAGCATTGGCGTAGTGTCGGTGCTTTTAGGAACCACGTTCTTCCTCGGCAACGGGGTGGTTCATGCCGATACAGTTTCGAACTCTCAGATAACGACAACTAGTTCAACACCTGCTTCTAGCAGTGATAGTAATAGTAGTAACGTGACGATCACCAGCAGTGAGACGGGTTCTGCGGCGTCTTCGTCTACGTCTTGGGCGTCGACGGCTACAGCATCGGTGCCATGAACGGGGCGACGTTATCAACCCAAATTACGTTCGTGATAGGGGAGGATGGGACGACGGGGAAGGTGGTAGAAATCGTGCCGGCCCAAACGCCAACCGCCAATGAGAAGGATTACACTTGGGAATACGTCTACAGCCCGAAAGCCCAGTCCTTTACCGTCACCTACGTCGATGACACGACCGGTGAGGAATTAACTGACCACGACTTCACCCTGAGTGGGGGTCACGGACAGATCCTACGCCAAGACCCTGGCCAGCGACAAGTGGGACTACGCGGCGGCCGGCTACGTGCTGGACACGGACCAGAATGCCACTGACCCGCTGGACAGCCTGAGCGGGACCTTTGGCGCCACGAACGTTAACGTAGTGGTGTGCCTAAAGCACGGGACGACCACCCAAGAAGAAACCGGGACCTCAACTTACACGGTCAATTACACCGGCGCCGCTAACAACCCAACCAGCCAGCCCCAAACGATTGACTACACCCGGACCAACACGGTCGATACCGTGACCGGGCTCGTGACGGCGTATGGCGACTGGAGTGTGACCGGCGACAGGACCAGTTTCACCAGCATCACGACCCCGGTCGTGACTGGCTACGTGGCCGACAAGGCAAGCTCGACGGTTGACAACGCCACGCCAAGCGAGGGAACCGCCGAAAGCGACACGGTCACCTACAGTCCGGTCGGGACCGTCACGATCACCAAGCCGGGTGGGACCGCAACGACCGCTGCATACACTAATGACCAAAGTGACGCCACCAAGGTCACTTCCTTTAGTGTACCCGCGGTGGCGGGGTACTCGGCCCAAGTAACGGGTGCCACCCTTCAATCGGACGGCACCTACCTGCCGGACAGCCCGACCCAAGCGTCCACCGTGACCTACACGGCCGACCCGCAAAGCTTCACCGTCACCTACGTCGATGAAACGACTAACACGACCTTAACCGACCACGGTCTCACCCTGACCGGGGTGACCGCCGGCTCCTACGCCGACCAGTTGACCAGCGACAAGTGGGACTACGCGGCGGCCGGCTACAAGCTAGACACGGCCAAGAACGCCACGGACCCGCTAAGTGAATTGAGTGGAACCTTTGGCGCCCAAAACGCGGGCGTGACGGTCTACTTAACCCACCAAACGTCGACCACGACGCAAACACAGACCATCACCCGGACAATTAACTACCTCGATCCCACCACCAAGGAGCTGACTTCGCTCACCCAAACGGCCGAACTCACCCGGACGGTTGAAGAGGACCTGGTGACGGGTGCAAAGACCTACTCGCAGTGGACCACTGCCACGTGGCCAAGCTTCACCGTTCCAAGCGTGGCCGGCTACACGGCCAGCCCAACGGTGGTGCCGGCGTTAGTGGTTAAAGACGGCGATGGCGACGTCACCGTGACGATCGCCTACACCAAGCTGGTACCAAACTCGGCTAGCGCGGGCTCTAGCGCTGCCAGCGCAGCCACGAACTCCGCCAGTGCCGTTTCGGCGGCTCCGGCGGCGGTAACAAACACGGCGCCAACGTCGGCCGCTAAGGCAACATCGGCGGTAAGCGAGCAGAAGTTGCCACAGACGGGCGACGACGAGCAAGCCGCATTGAGCCTCACCGGGGTTTCCCTGTTGAGCCTCTTGACTCTACTCGGGGTTGGGCGCAAGAAGAAGCGTCATTCCAGGAACTAAGCTGAAAGGCAGATACAACTAGCATACGGACGTTAGGAGACTAGCGCCCGTTTTTTTGCGATCACCAGAAGGGCGCTGCCGTTTTGATCGCGGTATAATGGAGAGATTAAAGACAAAGGGGACGCGATACGATGCGCTTTATTTCATGGAACATTGATTCAATCAACGCTGCTTTAACCGGCACCTCGGCCCGGGCCGAAGAAACCCGCGCCGTTTTGGAAAAGATCAAGGCGGCCGCTCCGGACGTGATCGCCATTCAAGAAACCAAGCTCTCCAAGAGTGGACCGACTAAAAAGCACCAGGGAGTTTTGGCGGAGCTGTTTGCCGGTTACACGGTCGTTTGGCGCTCCTCGGTCGAGCCGGCGCGCAAGGGGTACGCTGGGACAATGTACCTATATAAGGAAAGTTTGACCCCCAAGGTGACCTACCCAACGATTGGGGCCCCGGAGCCAATGGACGAAGAGGGGCGGATTATCACCCTGGAATTTGAAAACTTCTATTTGACCGAGGTTTACACCCCAAACTCCGGGACCGGACTCAAGCGATTGGCTGAACGGCAAGAATGGGATGACCGCTACCGGGAGTATTTAACCGAACTAGATCGACAAAAGCCGGTGATCGCCAGTGGCGATTTCAACGTGGCCCACGAGGAAATCGATTTGGCGCACCCGGCTAATAACCACCATTCGGCCGGCTTTACCGATGAGGAACGAGAGAAGTTCACGGCCCTGCTGGCGGCCGGGTTTACCGACTCCTTTAGGTCCCTACACCCGGACGAAACCGGGGCTTACTCCTGGTGGGCGCAACGGGCGGTCACCAGTAAGGTGAATAACTCCGGGTGGCGGATTGACTACTGGCTAGTTAGCGACCGTTTGGCCGACCAAGTTGTTTCGTCAACGATGATCGATTCCGGTGAACGACGCGACCACGCCCCCATTCAATTAGATATCAACATTCCGGCTGCCGATTAGGCATTAGGGCTCGCATCGTTGGTGGTGCGGGTTTTTTTAGTGGTTGTTTAACGGTGGGACGCCCTGTCTTTAAGGACCTGCGAAAAAAGTTAAAAAGTTTTTTGCCGAACGATTGGGTGGTAGGGTTCGGGTTTGGTCATCTTGTTGGTCAATGATAGCGGTTAATGTTCGCATAAGTGATGAAGAGGAACGCGTGGAGGGAGCAAAAACCGATCTTTAATTGGCGGAGGAGAGATAGCGGGTCGAAATGGGCGCTTGACGGGTGGGGTTGAAGTGAGTATAGTAATAACTGTTGTCAGCGAGGCATTGCTTCTTCGCTAGCAACGCAAGTTAAAAAAGTTGTTGACATTCAAATCAAATGTTGATATGCTTAAAAAGTTGTCGCGTTAAGGCGTCGGCAACGGTAGACCTTTGAAAACTGAATAATGTTTCGACGAATCAAATGTGTAGGGT